>JAEEGG010001992.1_pt1 | contig 53728 bp, 40 predicted proteins | sample 9134161 | NCBI WGS metagenome assembly JAEEGG01 (sample SAMN16246543, study PRJNA631951) | gut metagenome | biome: gut microbiome; feature: rumen; material: CR-attached | host: Bos | place: Iran: Karaj | collected 2018-10 | reverse complement strand
ATAGCAGGTGTATAACTAGTTGACATAATTGAATTTATAAGTTTTACCTCCAAAATATCAATTGATTTTTTTTGAAAATATTTTTTTATGTATGAAAAAAGACCCACTTTCGTGAGTCTTTTTTTTATTTTAGTTCGATTGAGAACTGATATTATAGTTTTTCGCTATAATTTTCTGTAATAGCAGTTGTTGGTTTCAATCATAATTCTTCATCATAATACTTGAATGTAACAGATGTTATTTCTGTTGTATACCAATCACTTTCTATTCAGATAGCATTATCTAACCATAATAATACAGAATCTCCATTAGCTAATCAATTAGTTGTTCATGTAAGAACTGTACCTGTAGTTATAGTAAATGTACAAGATCATACTTTATCACATGTACCTGCAGCTGTAGCTATTGGATCTCAATTTCTCTCATTAACTAATTTTCAGCTAAATACGAAATTATTAACCATGTCTAGTGGTAATCCGTCTGCTCTAGCTACTTTAACAGTAAAGTTAGTTACTAATACATTGTCATAATTAGATTCATTTGATACAGTTATTGTTGTGTATTCAGCATCTCTATTACTCAATTTTACTAATGGAAGTTCGCTTGTTATTGTATATTCTGTTCAATCAACAGAAGCTATACCTAATTGTATCTTTTCTCAAAGATTATCAATTTCGTTGTCTTTTATAAGAGCTTTTACAGTATAGCTTACTGTTTCATCTTCTGCTATAGTCTTATTAACATTTTCGAATGTTAAAGTAGTAGCTGTTCATGTTGTGTAATTTGTTAAATCAATAGAATCGATTTCTTTATTACCTTCCATCAATACTAATTCATCTGTAAATCCAGATAAATCAGAAGCTGTAAGACCTCCTTTTAATAAGATATCAAAAGTTGAAACAGTTTGTTCATCTGTGTTAGCTTTTACATCAAAGTACAACAATGTAGCTTCTTCTCCTTCTTTTATTGTTTTGTTAGAAGGTGTATTCGCTGTCTTTTTGATTGTTATAGATCCAGCTTTTACAGTTGTTGTGTGTCATGTCCTTGAAACGTTAGAAACTGTAACTTTATCTCAGTTATCGTTTTTAATTTCATTGATAGTTACACCAAATTTATATCATGATCAAGCTGTAGCTGTATCAGCGATAGATCCAATAACCTTAATGTTCAAAGGTTTTGAAGCTGTAACTGTAAATGTATCGTCTTTAAATAATTGTGCTGTACTTGTTAATTCATCATACTCGCTTCCATTAACATATACGTATACTTCTTCAAGACCAGTTAAGCTATCAGCTGTAACTGTAAATCTAGATAATTCAAATTCATTAACTGTAGATAATTCTAAATTCATCAATTCAACATCTGACTTTCCAGTAGCTACACTTTGAGCTTTTGTTGTTAAGTTTTTCAAAGTCATATCTACTCCATCAACATCTATAGCTATAGCTGTTGCTGTTTGATTGTATATTCTCATGTTTTCATTTGTAGAAACTTCTACAGCTACAACATCGTTTGTGAATCCTGAATTTGTAGTGTCTGCATCAATATTCAAATGAACTGTTCCAGATTTTCCTACATAGTAAGATCCTCCTTTAAGTTCGATTGTTACAGCTTTATTTGTTTCTATATTCAAGTTAGATACAGATATTGTATCTTTTGATACTGAAACATTTCCAACTTCTTTGTTGTCATACAAAGCTTTTACATCAGCAAATACCTCATCCAAATTTAATTCATCATTATCAGCTTTTGTGATAGTGAAGCTATTTAATTTAGAATTATTTTTTGGTGTGAATTTTACAGATATAAGCTTTTTATTTGTATCTCAAGCTTGTAAAGAATTAACTCCAGCTGTTAGATCAACCTTTCCTGTAGAAACTTCATATGAAGTTGTTCTGATAGAATCTAATGTAACAGGTGTTCATTCAGCTTTTCAGTTAAGAACATTTACAGCAGAAACAGTAAATGAATGTGTTTCATTTGATCAAGCATCTTCTCCTAATGAAGCCATAATATCTATAGTTTCAGATTTACCAGCTTTAATTGTTAATGCTGGAGAAATTTTTAATGTAGCTTCAGCAGAAGATTTTGTTATTTTTTTAGCAGAAGATACAGAAACTCAGTTCATGTATAATTGAACTGTTACATCTTTAGCCGTTCCTAATCCAGAGTGAGCAACAACTACAGAATTAACTGTAGTATCATATTCTCAAGCTGTTAATTTTATAGAACCAACTTTCTTGTTTACTGCATTTCTAGCAACTTCTTGTGTAGTTGTAGATCAAACTCTTTTAACTGTAACTAATCCGTTTCCAGTTGGAGTTTCTTCTTCATTACCTGTACAAGCAGCTAAACAAGCGTCTGTATCTTCAGCTAAAGCACATGCTACCATTTCTTCTAGAGAACATTTTTCATTTGGTGTGTATCCTTTGTCTGCTCTCATCATCATAAGCATTACGTATCCTCTAACTTCTGTCATAGAAGGATTATCGATTTGATTCATAATTCCTTCAGCCTTTAAGAAGTTCAAGTGATCTTTGTAATAAGGATTAGCAGCATTCATAGCTTCTAAATCATCTGAATCGTGGTTCAAAGCTCTTGAAAGAGTTGTTCCGAATTCAGCTCTTGTAACTAAGTCGTTTGGTCTAAAAGCAGTTATGTTTTGTCCCATCAAACCTAATTGACAAGCTTTTGTTACTCAATTGTCGTATTGAGCATCTAGAGCAGCTGTTACATCTGTGAAAGTACATTTAGCAGATGTGTCTGGCTCTAATCATAAAACTGTTGTAGCGTAATTAGCTATCATTTTAGCCATAGCTACTCTTGTTAAGCTACCGTACATATCAGCAGCGTCAATACTTTTCATAGTTGTGATTCCATTGCTGTAAGCGTATGCGTAAGCCTCAGTTAATTCGTCTGAGTAGTTAGCACCGAAAGCATACATTGGAACCAATGTTCCTAACAATGCAACGATTGCAGAAACAGAGAATAATTTTTTTAATGTTTTCATGTGTACATTATAAAAAAGATATAAAATAGTACCACAATCTTTTTTGGTTAATCGTGATTATCGATCGGTCAACATACAAAACGAGTCTCCACTTGTTAATTGAATGTTAATGATCTACACGGTGTAAATAAACTAATTTGTAGGATGTATCAATTTATACTAAATATCGACTACGATATTGCTTGATTCTTATTCCCCGTAGGTTTAGGAAAGACGAACTACACAATACCTAATATTAGTGATACTCGACAAACTGATAAATAACCGACCTACTCATCGTATCTCCATACGACGAGATCGACAGAAGGAATATTAATAATCTGAAAACAATTTTCAAGACAAAAACGACACAAATAGACATAGAATTGACTATATTGTCTTTTCTACGTTTTTCTGGGAGGTCTCTGGCCTTTCTAAACTATTTCCAGACAAAAATTTTCTGTCCTTCAATGTAGTATACGAACGAAATGTCATTTTGTGACAAAAAATGTTGTTCCCTTTTTTGAAATTTGTGATATAATTGTGTATAAACAAACCCCCACCCTTTCAGGGAGCCCCCTTATCAGGGGGCAAAAGAGAAGAAAATTTTCTCCCCTGACAAGGGGAGTTGCTCTGCGGAGCTAGTGGGGTTTGTAAATCTTCTTATTTCATTTTTTCAAAAATTTTTGCATCATTCAATAAGAATGAATCTTTTCCATATAGATTAGCCAATGCCGCAACCAAACTTAGACAGGCAAGATGGAAATAATGATCTACATATAAGGTATCCGAAATTATTGTAGCGTCGTTTTTTGATTCTTTTAGATTATCAATGAGTGGATTTAATGCCTTTTTGTCCACTACATCTTTAATTTGTTCGACGAGTTTCTGTATTTTTGTCACTAATGATTCATCATATCATCTATCAATCATACTCAAAACATTCCTATATAATTGTATCAATATTTTTTTGAAATCTGCATAAACATTTATGAGGTATTTATTGTCACTATCTTTTAATTTTCAGATGGTTTTGTGGACATCTTTCATATATTTTGTAGCATAAACGATGCTAGATAGCGACTCTTGATATAGATTTAATTTATCAAAATCAAATTTATTATCGATATTTTGTCTAACTTTTGTCATAAAAACAAGCAATAATTGTTCAATTTCTTTGATTTCATCATATTGTAATCTCAATTCATCATTTGAAAAAATGACTGTATATCTATCCAATAGATTCAAATTAAAATCATTTTCTATCAATTTTTTTTCATCAATATTTCGTGTATTTAGACAGTGCTTAAATACTCTTTTTAAAATCAAAATCAGATCTTGTTGCAATGCTGGAAATGTCGCTTCTACAACTTTTGGAGATGTGTTTTGTATACATAGACCGAAATCAAAATCTTTTTTTGGAAATCGTTTTTTGATCAAATCCGTGTATTTACCTATAAATGGTAGCATAAGTAATACACAAATCAATTTCCATCAGATCAAAAATATTGAAAGTCATACAAAAGGAGTCACTGGTAATTTTTCCAATATTCGTACAATTCATGATAATGATATTATTCACAAAGTTGCCACCATAACATTGAAAATTACCTGAGTCATAGCAACTTGTTTTTTCAAATGTCATCATTCCAGACATCACAAAAGTGCGGTTGCTGTAGTTCAGACAAAAGCTCACAGAAGTAGCATTACTCACATACGGTAATCTATCAATCCTGCATTTGCTGCTGACAATGTCAGTACCATTGTGATAGAACTAGATTGTACAATTATAGTTCCCAATAATCATATTATAAAGAATAAGAATATTGAATGATTTGCCCATGCTTGGAAATCTGCATATTGAGCCATGACTCACATTCATGTATTCATGAAATCCAATCACAAGAAAATCAAACATAATCAAATTATTATTTTCAATACATTTTTGATTTTATCAGACTTTAGTATAAAGTACAAAAGTACAGAAACTCACAATGCTGGCAATGCTATATTCATCATATCAAATCACAATCACAATGTTTCCAAAATCACTCAAACCACGGAGCTACCGATATTTGCTCACAAAATTATTCTGGCTGCGTGTGAAAACTCAATTATTCATGCTGATACAAATGACTCCAAAATCAACAATACTGCTGAGCTTCATTGAAAAAGTATTGTTGCCAAAAATCAAATTCACAAAGATTTAAGAATATTATTTGTAGCTTTTTTTATGGCTTTTTTGATTCCACCAGATACTACTTTTCTACTTGATTCATCAAAAAAAACTATTCCGAGCATAAACAATCCCAATCATCCCAAGAATTGTGCTATATTTCCAAATGTCATTTTTTTTCCTAAAAATATAAATCACATCAATTATAGTTAAAAATATATAAAAAAACAAATTCACAAAAAAAATCGCAAAAACTTGTCTTGACTTTTTACAATAAATTAATATATTTTACGTACACACATCTTCTTGAGACCCCGGACCCCGCCGTATATCCAAAATTCCGGCCTGCGGTCCACCGTGCTGGATACTCCAGCAAAGCCGGTAACTTCGTTGCCGGCTCTTTTTGTTTGATTTTTTATATCATTTTATTAAAAGTAATTGTGAGGTAAGTTCAACTTTACTCATAGCTAAATTTTTTGTTAATAATGGTTAATTACGAAAGGAGTCCTCGCATCTGCCGACTCCTTTTCTCATTTAAAAAAGTGTTGCAATTTTAAATCATTTCTTGATATTAAGGTTTGGTCAAAGAAAACTTTCTTTATAATGATTTGGTTAGTACTGGTGGAAGAGCCAGAGTATTCTTCTGGCTCTTCATGCCGCACCAAACTCAAAAGAAAAACTTTGATCTGAAAAGAAATAATAAAATATTTTTCTTCTTCATAACACCAAATTGGTTTAGGTGAGAGGAGCTTCCCAATGTTAGCTCCTCCTTTTTTTGAAAATTATTGATTTTTTAGTTTGAATATATATACTCAAAGCACGGTTGTGAGATTTCCAATTAATCTTTCAACTGTAGTGTGCCGTGCCCCGATAAATCGGGGCCAGAAAATCCATAGTCAAATTTTTTTCATAACTCCCGCCACGATAGTCTGTTTTAGATTAATTGTGGCGGCTTTTTTTAAATTCTTTTAAAACAATCCAAACAACAAATAAAATCAACAACACATATACAATCCAAGTTCAATTTGCATGTAAATAAATTCAAAATTTTGCCGTTGTTCATGAAATTCGATAAATATAGTCAATCAGCCATTTCTCTGGCAATATGAAAATATTTCGTGGTAAAATATTAAACAAAATTGTACTGATAAATCCGTAAATCATAACTATTGCTATGATTGGACTGACAAAGAAATTTGCCACAATTCACAAAAGATTTGTTCATCACATAAAAAATAGCATGATTGGCAAAACTCACAATGTCGCTCAAAGAGTTGGCACAATATAATCTTTTGCACAACTTTTCAAAAACTTTTGGAATTTTGCTTTGAAAGTTTGTTTTTCTTTTTTGCTCAATTTTGGCTGATTTTCGGCTCTTTTTTTGCTCAATTTTTCTACAAAAGCAGAGAAGTAGACAATTCAAATTATCGCAGAAAAACTCAGTAAAAATCAGACATCGTAGGTTAAAAAATATGGATTTACTACCAGCATAACTATAAATGCAATTCACATCGCTCTCCAAATATCGATTTCTCTTCATCGGAATAACGCTAATAATGATAATCATCCCATTATCGCTGCTCTAAATACAGAGCTATCAAGTCAACAGACAAGCGAATAAAGTATCACTGTAATTAAGATAATTGCATTCCTTGGGTAAAACGGTATGAAAAATAGTATTGCTGACAAAAAGACCACAATCATTACGATATTTCATCCACTGACTGCGATTATGTGCACAAGTCATGAATCAACGAAAGTATCGTAATCTTCACTTGGAATTTGTGACCTATCTCATACCAGCATTCCCAACACTAATCAGGCTTGTGGTGTCTCTCAGTATGCTGAAATAATCATTTCTTGCAGGTTTTTTCTGATTTTTTGGATGAATGAAATATTATTTTCGGATCCATCTAACAATATTGAATTTTGTTCGTAAATCGTTCAATAATATCATTTCATCATCTCTCGTTTTGGATAATCAAATTCATAGTTGAAAATTGATGAAAAATCTGGTTTTGTTTTAAAAATTTCAAGTTGTTTTTGTAAATTAAAAATATTTTTTGCTCATGTATATCACAGTGTCACATATCAATTTAGCCAAATTTCATATCAAATTTGATACGATTTTTCGGAATTTAAAAAATATTCACGACCTCATCCATCTTGGAAAATATATTTCTGATAAGAATAAATATCTGAGATTATTCATGTTCATATAAAATATGATCATTGTGGTCATTCCATATTTTCTTCGATTAATCCAGTAGAAGTTGAAATAGTTTGGGCCTTTTTATTGTATCTATGAATTTTCACAAAAATAGAAAAAAGGGATATCACGAAAGCCAACGCGACAATCCCTATTTTCAGCAAATATTTTCATTTTTTTGTAACTAAATTTACTATTACTACTCACAAAATCATAAGCAATAAAGCACCCACTCCCAGAAAAAGATTTTCGGTAATAGTCAGTACTATAGTAAATATTGCTAATGAAAGAATAAATAGCATATATTTTGATTAGATAAATATAATTACTCCGTCATTCTGAGGAGCGTAGCGATGAAGAATCTAATTCTCATTAATAGATTCTTCACTATCGCTCAGAATGACAATTATATATTTTTGAACTTATATAGCTCAACTCAGTTAATCATATCATTCTTTTCATCTTTTTGTCGCTCATTTGATTGAACAATTACTACTTTGTCATCCAATGAAATATTTCATTTAAATATAATTCTAATCATTTCTTTTCATATTCTTTTTAAGTTTTCGTAGTCAAAAGACTCAGAAATTTTATATCATTTTACTCATCGAATCATATTTAGATATCTATATGTTTCATCAGATTTTGTGAAAGTAATCACAGGTACTCTAGGAGCCAAAGAAGACAATCTAGCTGAGGTATATCCATTGTCTGTGAAACACACTATAGCTTTTATATCCAATTCTTTTGTAATCCTATAAGCATTGTAAATGATATAATCTCTAACAACAAAATCGTCATCATTATCAAATCTTTCTTTGGTCGTTTCAGGACTCTTTGGTTCGCATTTTGCCAATAATTCATACACTTCTGTGATAATATCCAAAGTATCATCTTCTTTGATTATTCGCTCGATTACAAAAGAATCTATAGCACAATCACAAAATTCTTGTACTGATTTTTCATCTCTAAATGGATACTTCTTTGATTCTAATCATGATATAAATGTCACAGAAACAGGTTTTCCTGTGGCTTTGATTCTTTGGATTAATTGCTGCATTGTGAGATTTTTTTCTTCCATCTCTTTTTCCAATTTATCAAAGACAAAGATAATTCAGTCAGCTACAGCATTTATAGCATCCAAATTTTTCAATCATTCTGGTGTTTCGATTTTTGCTATGATTTTCATATTTCATTTATTGTTGTCATTCAAGAAAGATTTCAACATCAAAATATCATCAGGTGATTTTACTCCAGAAAGTGCTATCATATGGATTCCATGTTCTACTCATCGCAAAATATCTTTTTGATCTCTCTCGGTCAAAACTCAGAAATCTATATCATTTTCTGAAAATCTAACTCTATCAAATTGGAAAAGTGTTCATCATTCAATTACTTTACAGTCCACATTGTCTTCTGCTTTTATCTCTGTGATTTCAAGTAATATATTACTTTGTTCAAATTTTATCTTTGCTCAAACTCATAATTCTGCTAATTTTTCATAATCTATGAAGATAATTTTATCGTTTTCTTGAGCATATTCAGAGTAGTCTACATTTACGATATCTCACTTTTTCAAATTTACATCTAGTAAATTTTTTACTCTGACATCACATCATTTCGTCTCCATCATGATTGTCTTACTGTTGTCCAATTTCATGATAGTTTCGATGTATTTTTTATTATTATCATCAAAACCTCCAGACAAACTGATTCTAAAAACATCGACCATATTTATCACTTTTGACAATACTGTCTCTTTTGCTAATATTGGTCAAACTCAAGCAACAATTTTCGCAAAATTGAAATTTCACATGTGAAAATTTTTATGGAATAAATTATTTACGATTGTAGACAACCCCTCACCCCTTCGGGGAGCTCCCCTATCAGGGAGCAAATTTTCTCCCCTGATAGGGGGAGATGGCCGAAGGCCAGAGGGGGTTGTTACAAATTAAATCCTATCATAATCAATTAACGTAAATCCTTTTGATATGATACTTTTTACTATATTTTTATTTTTTACAACCACTTGTGCGTGGCTATTTGTCTGTGTGTGAAGTAATTCTTTTCAGATCATTACATATACATTTCTATCTACATAATGTCTTGGGAAGTAAATCACAATAGAATTACCATTTTTTTCTGTCTGTACATCTATATCCAATAGTGGCAAATCATCAAAAGTTTGTACATTTATTCTAAGTCCCAATTGATCTTCTATTGATTGGATATTTTGTCATCCTTTTCACACAATTGCTCATTTTTCAGATTTTGGTACAAATAGTTGTACTGTGTCTCATGAAACTTTTGATATGAAACTGCATGGCAAAATTTCTTTCAAAATATTATCTATAGATAATTTTGCATAATGATTTAATTTTCATCATTTTTCTTTAGTTTGAATTTCTTCTCAAAGTGGCATTACCACGATTTGTTCTCCAAATGAATATATTTCATATACAATTTCTTTGTCAAAGAATGATGAAACTTGGATTACTGGCCTAGCTAAATCATCTGATTCCATTCACTCAGGTACTTTTACAGTCAAATTTAATTGTAATATTTCTTTAATTTTTCATTTATCTATGAAAATTACTGTATCTATTACCTGTGGTACGATTCACATTTCAATAGTTCCCAAAAATCTCTGGATACTGTCTACAGGTCTAGTAGCATGGATTACTCAAATCAATCAAATTCAAGTCAATCTCATATCTTTGTAAAGTTCGAAATCACTAGTGTTTCTCACTTCATCATATACAGTATAATCAGGTCTTGAAAGTAAAAGAATATCTCTAACTTCATCGTGAGATCCGTATGTGAAACTATATTGTACTACATTTTCTGGTACCATCAAATCACGAGGAGATTCGATAGTTTTGATTATCTTGTTTTGATTTTCATACAATTCTACCAATGCTTGTGCAAATGTTGTTTTTCAACTTCCAGGTGCTCAAGAAACGAGTATTCCTTTAGCGGAATTTTTGAATAAATCCAATACATCTTGATCCAAATTATAATCATCTAATGATAATTTTTTGATAGGTTTTACGGCTGTAATTTCCAAACCATCTGACAATGGAGGATAAACAACCACAATCCTGTATGGTCACAATTGAATTACTTTTGACATCTGTCTGTCTATCTCAAGTATTGCATCATCTCTAGATTCTATTTCTTTGAAAATTTTATCAATCAAATCGCTTACCATCTCTTTTGTCATCACATCTTTGCTAATCACTGGATTTCGTCCATCTGGTCATCAGTTCTTTTTCAAAAAAGGATTTCATTCTTTGATGTGAATAGACATAGTATTGTCATCAAAATATTTATCCAACACACTTCAGCATCATTTAATTTCTTGCATTTTGTGTTATTTTGTATGTAAAAATTTGCTTTTAAAAAATTTTTGAGTAAAATTAAACAACCTTATATATTGATTTTTTAAAAAAATTCAATAAAAAATCGATATTCGGGAATTTTTAAAAATTTAAGAAAACATAAACAAAATATGATATTTCACGTAGTAGCAATTAGAGAACTTTTTTGAAAAAATTATAGTATTGATCTTTTGTTTTTTGGATTATCTGAAGAAAGGGTTAGAGATATTTTGCGTGAATATAAATTAGTAGCATTGCAGTTGTATGAATACAAAGAAAACAAAGTAAAAGATTATTGAAAAATTAAAGTATTGATAAAATTTGAATGACAAGAATACAAATTATTGTCAAATGCTACGGATATAGATTGAATTGCATATTGATTAAGTGTTATATGATTTGATATAGAAAACATAAATTATGTACAAAATTGAATTGATCAAGAAGTGGTCAATTGAATTTTACAGACAGCCAAATCAGAAGCTGAGCAATGGTTAAAAGAGCAAAAACAAGCCGTTGCAAAAAAAGAAGAGGAAGATGCTAGGCTTTTGGATGAAAAGAAACGAGAAAAATACCAGATAGAAATTAATAAATTATTAAGCAATATACAAAAACTTACCGAAAGAGCAAAAAGTGTAGTCCCTCAAGAGAAATTGAAAACACTTTTTAGGCAATGACAAGAACTTTCAAAACTAAAAATGTGAAGAAACTTTGAAAAAATATCAAGTTTACTTGAAAAAACATATAGTAATTATAGCGATCTTGAACAACAATATTTGGCTAGTTTAAAGGCGTCTCGTATTCAAGTAGCTGGATCAAACGTCTCAGATACATATGTAATTTCAGAAATCCAAAAATTGGAAAAGGCAAAATGATTAACAAATCTTTGATCTACAAATGTAAATGATGTCTTGAAGGCAAGCTTTGGATGACTCATAATGTATTTGAAATTCTTGAAAAAAGATTTTGCTGAAAAATTAAAATTATTTCCAAAATATACATCAAAAATGTTTGGTGACATATTGCTTTGATTGCTTATGTTGGAGACATTTTCTTGATTCTATTTTTCTCTTTCAAAAGTTTTCTACTACAACAATATGAACGATTATGTTTATGTTATGCTTGTAAATTTTGGAGTATTTTGACTTGTATTATATTGAATAAATTTTATAAAGAAGTGATCTTTAGTATTTAATATAGTATTACTAGTAGCATGGATATTAGTATCTCTTCTATTAGTGCGGATACTAAAGCAAAACTTTATTTTTTAGTCACACAAAGTGGTATTACTTGTAGCAATATTGTGTATTAGTATGTTTATAGCATATTTCTTTGCTATATGATTGTGGTATTTATGATTGATTCCACTAATTTTGTTGACTTGAATACTTGTATACAGTGTCTGAGATATATCGTTAAAATGAAAGGTAAATAGCTTGGTAACATCATACTGACTATTCTTGGCTTGGATAATAATCATGATATGATTCTTCTTATCAGCCAAATTTTTTGATGTATCTACAGTAAATTCAATACTGTTTTTGGTTGCTTTAAATATATTGTTTTTCGTTTGATCGTATTTATTTAAATATGAAGATGGAAAACAGGTATCTCATGTATGATTTTTGGTATCAATATTAGCTTTATTGATATATGTGCGGATTGTATATGGAGCAAGAGCTACTTTCCAAATGTTTTCTTATAGTTGGATTTTGTATTTTGCTCTCATTTGATTCACCATTTTTGTACTCTGAATAAAGTACGACATAACAGAAAATTTGAAATATTTGTTTTTTGTGTTGGCTTGATGAGCTATAATATTAACACTACACAAAATTATTCCAAATTTATATGTATTTTTGATTGTATTGGTAATTTTGTTGCAAGTATGATATTCTGTCATATACTATATCTTGGAGCATAAACCACCTACATTACAAGAACAAAAAGATATATCTGTGAGACGTATATTAGCATGAGAAAGGATTTTGAAAAAACAAGAGGATTGAAAGATTAAAATATCACAAGAGGTATATGATTTTGTTTCAAATATGCCGCAAATAGTAAAATATTGTTTGGAGTGAATAAATACATTTATAATTTTACTACTTATTTATTTGTATTTCAAAAATACATTGTCATTGAATTGATCAGTGGAACAGGTATTTTATTGGGTAATAATGCTTGGATTTATAGTAAACGTGTATACTCTAAAAAAGATTGATTATACTTCAATTTTCCAGAGATTAATTACATTTTTGGTAATAAATTTTGCGATATATATTAGCCTATTCTCTGCATTTAAATGAGATATTGAATCCGTTGCTTTGTTTGCGATTGTACGGAATTTGTTGTCAACAAGTCTGGTGTTCTCAATACACAAAACAAAAGTTTGAACTTATTTGAAAAAAATTGACTATTCCTTTTGGATTTTCACGACATTATTGGCTTTGATTGTAAATATAATATTATTATTTAATACGCAGATTCAAAAAGCTTTTTTGCTACCTATGATTTTGCTGTATGTATGAATTCAATGATTTTTGGTATATTACTCCATCAAGTACATAAAAAAAATACAAGAAGTAAATGTTGAATCATAAAAAAACTATCAAAAAATTTGCAAATTTCTTGTTTTTTGAATACAATTAGTATGTAATTTACATACTAATAAATTTTTATGAGAAATTTTACAAAAATAATATTATCATTATCGGCCTTATTAGCATTGTTTTCTGTTTCATTTGCTCAAGAATGACAATGGACATATCGATGATCTACACCAATACAAATTTTTGAAACTTTCGTAGACAAAACAAATGATGGATGACGTTACAGTGTCCAAGAAACAGCATTGGATGGTATCACAGACTTACAATGAATATATGATAGACAATATAAAATCTCAAATACATTAGATTACATTAGACAGCAGATTGATCCATATTTACAGCGAGCTGCATATGTTTGATTGGTAACATCAACTGCTGGTTTAATTATTTGTGGATTTTTGATGGTTACATGATGAATAGGAAAAACTACTGGATTTGAAAAAGTTAAAACAAAAATATTTAATGCACTAATTGGAGTATTCTTATTGAGTGGATTTTATTTAGTGGTAAAACTTTTTATATCGGTGATAAATATGTTTTTTTGAGGTCATTAATTTAAATCATAAATAAAAAATAATGAAAAAAATTATACAAAAAATATTATTGTTTTGTCTAGTCCTATTGCCAATATTTGTGTGATATACAAATGCACAAAATGGTATAGCACCATCATACTACAAAAATTTTTCAAAATATCTTCAAAATTGTTCAGAAGGAGAAAATTGAGAGATTGTTTGTGTTTATACAGTATCTGGTGTGTCTGCAGATAAATCTCTAATGGACAATATTAGGTGTTTATTTTATCCAAATAGTAATGTCGTAACAGCGTGTAGTTCTAGTGTGCGTGGTGGATCTTTGTGGTGAGTAATGAGATACATATGATATGCACTGGTAGTATTGTTTATTATTTTATCAGGAGCGCAGCTACTACTTTCATGATGAAATTCTGAAAAACTCAAGCCAGCAATGATGTCATTATTGTATATCATAATATGATCTGTCTTGTTTTTCGGATGTGTATGGATTTTATGATCGGTGATAAATGTAGAGCATGTCTCTGGAACAGAATGATTAGCTGACAAAATTCATGGAGACCAAAGTTCACTATTATTCTTTGTTTTGTCTTTCATGAAAGCATTAGCATTTGTAGCTGCTATCCTTATGATGGTCGTCCATGGGTTTAAAATGATGTCTAGTGCAGACAAGGCAGATAAAGTAAAAGCATGACTAAAGTGATTACTGAATGTAATTATAGCTTTAGTTATCATAAAGGTAATCGATTATGTATATTATATTGCGCAACTAAACGACTTAGTAACAAAGGCTACAGATCTTATAGTTGAAATAGCTAGAATTGTATGATTTTTTATCTGAGCATTGATGGTAATTATGTTATTGTATGCTGGATTTTTGTTTATTACAGATCAATGAAATACAAAAAATATGGAAAAAGCAAAAAATATTATCATATGAATTATTGTTTCAGCAGTTGTAATATTCGCGCTATTGCTGATTATTTACGAGATATTTAATGAATTTGCATAATTTAATTACTTCTCAAAATTTCTAAGTACTCAGATTTTAAGTTTTCATATTTGTTTACAATCTCATCTGAAATGAGGGATTTTAGTATGTCCGAGATTGTTTGGCTTGGTGCTTTTTGGTACTTAGCGTCGTAAATTGTCTGGAAATCTGAAATGTCGAATATGTTTCACTCAATTTCTATCGTTGTTTTTCCATCAGAAATTACATCTTCAATATCATCTAAAAGTTCAAAATAATTCTTTATTTCTGAATCGTAGTACATTATTTTCCAATTGTCTTTCATGTAATCTTCAAAGCTATCAAAGAAACTTTTGTACATTTTATTTTGATTTATCCTCTTGGTAGAAAGCTTGGAATATGGCATATTTTTGCAATAAATTATCTGTCCAGCATATGAGAGACAAACTTTATTTCAGATATTTTGTAGTTTAGAATTTTTTAGAATACTTAAGTCTAGTGTAGAAATGCTTTCTATTACTCAATTTGAGACATAAAATTTTTGTCATTCATCTGGCTGAGTGTAGCAAAATTTATCAAAAATAAATCATTTATATCATAGTTCGACACATCATCATTTGTTTGGGAATGAAAACGATCATTTCAAATTTACACTTTCATTTGTCGAAATATCTCATTTCAGATATTTTTTTGTTGTTCAAATTTGTAGATAAAATCATGATGATAAATTTAGATTTGGCAGTTCTGATTTACAATATAACTCTATTTCTTCGTTTGATCAGTCAGCTCAAAATGGATTTGGCAATATCGACAAAATTTGAAATTGGCTTATTTGAGCCAAAAACTCATCTCAAGTGGACAAAGTAGACCCAGTATCGACAAATTTATCTAATTCGGGGTTGTAGACATACGTATCCAAGATTTCTCAGTTGTGAACGAATGAAACTGTCGTCAGTTTGTTGTTTGGAAATCAGAAATTTCATGTCAATTTTTTGGTTTCTCATGGAGAAATTGATCCATATTTTTTTAAACTCTTTTTTGTATCGTTTACCAACAAATAAAAATCTGTACCAAATTCTACAGGGATTCATTCAATCATATTGATTCGGATTTCTTCATTTCAATTATCACTTCAATCGGGATCATAAATAATATTTTCGATATTAAATATAAAATCGTACTCGGCTTGTGTCTCTTCTACTGGACATAATCTTTCTCATTTACACTCATATCATCGCAATCATAAGCCATTATTTTGAGCATAATTTTGAGCTGATTTAAATTTTGACTGATATTTATAGCTTTGATTTTTGTATGAATATTCTCGAGCGTATCAATTTTTTATCATTTTTTCATTGATATTTTCTCAGTTTAGGAAGATATATCATACAAATCTGTCATATCAATCCATGCTTGCTGGCTCAAAATATGCTGTTTTTCATTCAATCAATGTCTTCAAATACAGTTTTGCTTCTGGTCAGAAACATTCGACTTTTCCACACCTTAGAGCTGAGGATTCTGGGGCATCAATTCCAGCAAATCTGATTGTAATCTCCTGTCAATCGTAATTAATTTTGGCTGTATCTCCATCTATCACTGAAATTATTTCATAGTCTCCAGCTGGAATTTCTGTGATTTTATTCGGATTGTAAATGTACGTGTCTACCACCTTTCCATCGGGTCAAATTAGGTTTACTGTGACAGACTTTTTGTCATCAGTACTATTTGGAAAAGCGAATCCTCACTTGAAAGTTTGCCTGTTTCCATACGACAAAATTCATTGTATTTGTGTTTTTGTTTTTTGAGTTTTTCCATCCTTTGTGTAATAGAATTTATAGTCTGAAAGGTCTACTTGAGTTCAAGTTAGAAGCAATAATGTGACACTTTCATTGTCTCAATCTGCTCATGCAGGGTCGTAATCAATATCTATAATTTTGATAGTGTTTGTTTGCAATGAATTTCATGTGTTGTTTGGATTCTCTGTTTCATCAACTGTTCATTCTTCATCTTCTCATTCTTCGCTATACAAATCTTCTCGGAAAGTTAGTTGATTTCTGATATTTTCTTCATCTTGTGCCGAGGCTTTAATCATAGAATTTCTACAATATCTATCTACCACTTCTCAATCTTTCATCAAATTTACACAGAAATCTTGGTTTGTAGGCAATCAATAATTTCAGACAAATGACATCGTAGATTTTTCAAAAAGAGTATTTCATTGTACGTTTTTTGTAGTTCAGTCCAAAAATTGGAGATAATAATCGCGTAAATTTATATCAGAATTAGTTTTGTTTTTTAGTTTTAAGATTTGCTTGTTTCAGTAGTATTTTATGGCTGAAATTTGAATTTCTGATGATGAAAATGCTGAGCTATCAAAAGTTGGAGTTTCGTTATTTGAACAAGATCAACCTCATCATCAGACTTGAATATATTGAATTATCGGATCTGGAGTTATTTGGATAAATTGACTTTGTCAGATAGTTAATCATGGAGAAAATTTATCTGTATAATCGAATACTCATGCACATTCTAAGCTTTCAGTTCACATGTAAACTGAATTTCATTGGGAAAATTTGCTCACATAAACGATATCTAAAATCTCTAAATCTGAATATCAATCATCACCGTAAATTATTAGGAAACCACTATTGTTTAAAATAAAATTTGGATCATAAGATGATTCTCGTCATTCATCATACCAAGTAGAGTTTGAAGTTACTAGGAAAAATGTATTTGCTTTCATTTGTCTGGCACGAATAGAAATCGGAGACTGTAATGCAGTTCAAGATAAAAGTATATTATTGTAATAACTAGATATTTTATCATTAATTTTTAGTTCAACATACGATGGATATACTTCATTTCAATAATAAATTTCCGAGATATCAATTAGATAATCTGTCTCAAAATCATCGCAATCAATTGGTAAAGCATAATTTTCTCCTGTATAAATTTCAGTTCAATTTCTATCTTTTGTAACGTCTTTCATATCTTCTCATTGTGTGAAATATGTGGTAGGATTTGCTGCAATTCATCGATTTGTATTGTAAATTCTATCAAAATTTAATCAAACATAAGTAGTGATCCAATTAGCTCAATTTCAAACCTTTTCAAATGAAGTTTCAGCTTCTTGCAGATAATCCACCCATGATTCGTGCACAAAAAATGTATCTAAATTTTCTCAGGATCGAATCAAATTTAAATTTATTTGTTCATTATTGAATGATATATTATCCTGAATAATTTCAATATTTTCTCAAATTTCAAACATAGCTAAATTATTTGCAAAAACTTTGGAAACTCAAACAGGAATTTGTGTAGAAATAGTGAAATTTAGATTTCAATTCAAAGTTAAATCTCATGAAAAATCACTATTTCAAAGGTTTGTGATTTCAAACCAATTATCATCTCAATCAAAATAAATTTCAGTAATTTTTAGATTTGGAGTCTCTACTGTATCTCAAGTTAATTCTGGTTCTTCTGGAATTTCTGGCTCAATTTCTTGGAGAAATACATATCACGGATTGGCTAAATATTCACTTGTCACATTTTGTGAATATCAAGTAGTTGTGGCTAAAATTTCTCTCGTACTGATTATTTTGTGAAATGAGATGTTTTTATTTATTCCAGTAGAATCAGCTTGAAAACTATCAATATTTTCTCCGGAATATGCTAGTTGGATGTTTATATATCCACCATCACTTATTTGAAATTGCCTATCTGGAATTAGAAATAGAATATCTCAGAGCACCGCACTTGCTGCTGAATTTCCAAATATTTGCGTTCATCCAGCAGATATTTCTACTCATGAAAAGCTCCTAAAGGTACTTCATGCATTTGCTCAATAAAAGACCAAATCACCAGAAAAATCATAATCTCATGCATTATAAATCTCTATTCGTTCCTTAGATCCTCAAAAAAATACTTCAGAAATAATTAAATTCGGTAAGGGTTCTATATTGTCTTCTACTCAACGATTTTCTGTATCAGAAAACACTTCTAATTCAAAATTTTCAATTGATTGTATTTCGGAAATAATAGTTGTTCCATTCCATTCTTCATTGATTTCCTCATAAACTTTATCAGTATTTGTTCATATTTCCTCGATTTCTGTATCTTCATCATTTAATACTTCATTTTCTCTCAAATCAATAATATCCACAGTTTGTTCTTCTATAATTATCGTTTCTTCGTTTGCGAAACAATACAAAAAATTGTTGCTAGAAATCACTAATAGCAACATAAAAGTAGACATAATTTTCTTCATATTTTGTCAGATATGAATTAAATAATTAATTGCTTGATAATCTTTTGTCTACTGTTGTCAAGGTGAAATTTATATTAGATTTCTTAGTTATTTTTTCTTTTTTCTAAATTTTCTTTGCAATTGTTTAATTTCTTCGTCATCTTTTCCAAAAATAGCTTTGCTTAAATCTTTAAAAGCATCTTCTTTAAATAAATCTCCCGGCGTTTCCCTTTTTATTCAAAATTTTCAAGCTATTGCTACATATCACATATTGTCTGATAAATGAAAATTTTTGCGAGTTCACACTATATAACTAAACCATTCTTTTCATTTCTCTGTTAGCTCTCATTTTTCATTTATTAATTCCTTTCTAATTTTTTGTTGTTCTTCTTTTATCTTTTCTTGTTTTTCCGATATTAATTGTTGCTTATATTGCTCCGTTTTTTCTTCTCAAAAAATTTTTTTGCTTAAATCCCAAAAAACATTATCTTTGTACAAATCTGCAGAATCCTCAGTAAATCAAAATTTTCTTGCTATAACTATATACGACACTCAAGAAATGTTAAAATTTTTACGAGAGGTGTGCATTAAATGAATCCATTCTTTTCATTTCTCTGTTAGCTCTCATTTTTCATTTATTAATTCCTTTCTAATTTTTTGTTGTTCTTCGGATATTAATTGTTGTTCATATTTTTCCTTTTTTTCTTTTCAAAAAATTATCTCAGTTAATTTTCAAAAATTTTCATTTTTTAACAAAACATCTCTATTTATTTGAAGTCAAAATATTTTTCATATTTCTGTACAAGTTTTTGTTCATATACTAAGCAATTTACGATTAGTTGTATCTGATTCGAGCCATTGTCTTCATTTTTCTGTCAATCAGTTTTCATCTTCTAATGCTAATCTAATCTTTTGTTGTTCTTCTTTTATTAATTGTTCTTCATATTCTTCTTTTTTTTTCTTTCAAAAAATTTTCTCAGTTAGCTTATTAAACACCCTATCTTTAATTAGATCACCATTTTTTTCCACTTTTATTCAAAATTTTCAAGCTATTGCCACATATCATAATTCTCCATCCCATATGTTAAAAGAATCACGATTAGTTGTGTCTGATTCAAACCACTGTCTTCATTTTTCTGTCAATCAGTTTTCATCTTCTAATGCTAATCTAATATTTTTTTGCTCTTCAGATATTAATTGTTGCTTAATTTCTTCTGTTTTTTCTTTTCAAAAAATTTTTTTACTTAAATCCCAAAAAACGTTATCTTTGTACAAATCTACTATTTCTTCAGTGAATCAAAATTTTCTTGCTATAGTTATGTAACTCATTCAACCAAACAAATTAAATTCCCTACGAGATTTACTAGTATTTAAAACAAATCGTATATGTGGATTTTGTAGCAATACTTCTCTAACACCTTCCGCCGATAAATTTTTATAATATAGTATATTATTTAAATTTTTGACATTTTCATTTTCTTTTCCAAAAATTTTTTCGCTTAGTTTTCAAAAAATATTATCTTTTGATAAATCTACTATTTCTTCAGTAAATCAAAATTTTCTTGCTATATCGGTATAACTCATTTTGTTCGATAAGTTAAAATCAGAACGCTTATTTTGAGAATCTAAATTAAACCATTCTTTTCATTTCTCTGTTAATTCTCATTTTTCATTTATCAGTTCTGCTCTAATATCGTTTTGAATTGTTTCTAACATAAGATTTTTAACATTTTTATTATTTTCTCCAAAAATAGCTTTACTTAAATCTATAAAAGCATCTTCTTTAAATAAATCTCCTGGCTTTTCTCTTTTTATTCAAAATTTTCAAGCTATTGCTACATATCACATTTTATTTGATAAATGAAACTGTCGGCGAGTTCACACTATATAACTAAACCATTCTTTTCATTTCTCTGTTAGCTCTCATTTTTCATTTATTAATTCCTTTCTAATTTTTTGTTGTTCTTCTTTTATTTTTTCTTGTTCTTCAGATATTAGTTGTTGCCTAACTTCTTCTGCTTTCCATTCTCAAAACATTTCTTTGCTTAAATCCCAAAAAACTTGCTCTTTATACAAATCTGCTATTTCTTCAGTAAATCAAAATTTTCTTGCTATAACTATATACGACACTCAAGAAATGTTAAAATTTTTACGAGAGGTGTATATAGAATTAAACCATTCTTTTCATTTCTCTGTTAGCTCTCATTTTTCATCCATCAAAGCTTCTCTCACAATTTTACGAGATCATTTTTCTGGTCAAAAAATCAAATCTAGCATGTCTAATTTCCATAATTCTTTTTTATCCTCCAAATAATTTACACTATGAAAAGCTTCTCATAATTGTTTGCTAAGTCTTTTTTTACTCTTCTTCATATCTTCTTGTGATACAAGTTGGTCACAAACAAATGTAGCCTCTCATTTCATATCATTTATAAAAATTGTTTTATTTAATTTTGGTATTTGTAATGCTACATATCATGTATATCTGAGTGCATTTTTCTCGTTTTCTCATTCAAAAAACACGATATCTCATGGAAATATTCCATTTTCAACTGTAAGAATATCTCAACACAAAACTGGAGATTTATCTTGATACTGTTTAAATTTTAATGTTTTTTTCTCTTCATCATCTCATCATTCTGAGCCTCATCATGATACTAATCTTTGTTGTCATTCTGGTGGTAAAATCATACCATCTACTTGTCTACATTCATATTGCTCTTTTATTGCTTTTTTTATTGGTTTACTTTTAAATACATTTTTTACCATTTCTGAATATTGATCTATTACATCACTAATTGTCATCTTTTTGCCTAAATATTCTTTTCAAACTGTCTTTTCCCGATCTTCTCTAGATTTTGTCTGTAAATATTCTCTTACTTCTTCTTTTGTCTTATCTCCTAGTAATGTACGAAATAATTTTCTTTTTCATGCTGACTCTAAATTAATTAATGCATTCAAAAAGCTTTCTTCATCGAGAGCTTTTCAATTTTTGTCTTTCTCGAATAAAGCATCATATTTCTGTTCTATTAATGTTTTTTCTTTTTCCATTTTTTCACAATAATGTAAAACTAAATTTCTACAGTTTTCTGCTTGATATCATACTTATCCAATGGATATTTTTTTATTTTTGGTGTATCTCAATAAGAATAATCTATTGTCGTAACCATATTACCTTTTTTAAACCAGAATTTTTTATTATCTGAATATCTTGCTCTGTCTTTTGCTTCTAATGCACTTTTTACTTCACAAGTTGGATCAAGAAATAAATCCTCTAATAATTCTGGCCCTGTTGCTTGTGTGACTTTTGATGTTATTTCAGTTCTTTTTTTAAATATAATATCTGTCTCCTTCACATTGTAATTAGTGATTTTTCATTCTTCTATGGTTGTAATTATGGTTTTATCTTCATTAAACCACCAATATTTTCACATATCTTTTCTGTTAATTACATGTTCTACTTTTTTTTTGCTAATTTGTTTCCATCAGTCTCTTAAGTCCAACATTGGAGTGCTGTCTAATTTTTCAATTTTATTAAGGTCTACCATTTTGTTATGAATAAAGAAATAAAATTGGGTTATTTATATTTTATGTATTTTTTTAAATTTGTCAAATTTTTAGCCTTGATTTTGTAATAAAAATGGTTAAACAAAGAATAGTGAATATTTTAATATGTATCAAGTGAAATATGATGCATCTTGGAACTAATACAACAACTACTACATTGACCATCTAAAATTGGTAGGAGTTTTGTATTGTTCAAATCAAAATATTCCTACCAAGCAGGTAGGTTTTTTTTTATCAAATTACTATTATGAAGATGTCAGAGCATGAAGATTCATTACTATTTAGACAGCGCCATACGTTAGCTCACGTTTTGGCTGAGGCTGTACAAAGAGTCCAGCAACGAGATGTAGAAGTTGCTATTGGACCTGCAATCGATAATTGATTGTATTATGATTTTTTGTTTTCTCCAGAAAAACAAATCTGAGAAGAAGACTTGAAAAAAGTACAAGATCAGATGGAAAAGATCGTAAAAGAATGACAAGAGTTGATTCGTATCGATGTTTCAGCAGAGGATTCTGATTATTTAGTCAATACTCTCATGAAACAAAAGTACAAAGATGAGATGAGGAGAGAATTTTTGGCTGCAGGAGAGACAATATCTTTTTATGTAAATACTATCGTAGAAGCTGCAAAAGATAGAGTTTTGCAATGAGTAGATGAAAACTACATCAAATATTATGAATGAATCACCGAATATCTTCAACAAAAATATCCAGATAAATTCACTGGAAAATTTGCTACATTTTTGGACATGTGTGAATGACCACACGTAGAAAGCACAAAAGAAATCGATCCAAAATCTTTCAAAATAGACAAATTAGCATGAGCATATTGGAGATGAAATAGTAATAATGTGATGATGACGAGAATTTATGTTTGGGCTTTCTCAAATAAAGATGAATTAAAAGAATATGTAGAAATGATGGAAGAAGCAAAAAAGAGAGATCATAGAAAATTAGGAAAAGACTTAGAATTATTCTTCTTTGATGATTTGACATGAAAATGACTTCCAATGTACATGCCTCGTGGATATGTAGTTTATCATTTATTGGAAGAATATATCAGAGAAAAAGAGACAAAATTGTGATATTTACATGTCATGACACCTTGTCTTGGAAATGTAGATTTATATAGGACTTCTGGACACTTGGATCACTACCAAGAATGAATGTTCCCAATCATGGAGAGAGAATGAGAAGAGTTTGTTTTGAGACCAATGAACTGTCCTCATCACATGATGATATACGCAAATCAATTACACTCATACAAAGATTTACCAATCAGAATAGGAGAAATAGCACATGATTTCAGATTTGAATCTTCTGGTACATTGAAATGAATCGAAAGATCAAGACATTTCTGTCAAAACGATGCTCACCTTTTCGTTACACCAGAAAACATGAAAGATGAATTCAAAAAGGTAGTAAATTTGATTTTTGATGTTTACAAAGATTTTGGAATTGAAAATTATAGATGTATATTATCATTAAGAGATCCTAATGACAAAGTAAAATATCATCAAGATGATGCAATGCGAGAAAAAGCAGAAAATGCATTGAGAGAAGTAATGAACGAAATGTGATTAGACTATACAGAAGAAATCTGAGAAGCTGCATTCTACTGACCAAAATTGGATGTAAATGTAAAACCTGCTATCGGAAATGAATATACTCTTTCTACTTGTCAGCTAGACTTCTGTTTGCCTGCAAAATTCGATTTGAAATATACAGATAAAGACTGAGAAAAAAAGACTCCAATCGTAATACACAGAGCTATTTTGTGAGCAATTGGAAGATTCTTTGCTTATATCATTGAAGAGACAAAATGAGTATTCCCTACATGGTTAGCTCCTGAACAAGTAAGAATTATACCAGTAGCTGATGCATTCGATGACTATGCAAACAAAGTTTGTGATGAATTAAAAGCTCACAATTTCAGAGCATCAGTAGATGAATGAGGAGATAGTTTCAATAAAAAAATCAGAAATGCAGAACTTTTGAAGATCCCATACATATTGATTGTTGGAGAAAAAGAAGTAAATGCAAATACAGTTTCAGTAAGAGAATTTGTCTCAAAAGAGCAATATACTTTGAAATTAAATGAATTTGTAGATAAATTAGTTGAAATCGTAAAAAGCAAGAAATAATGTGATTTAGCAGCCCCCTCGTCCCGACAAGTCGGGACACTCCCCCTAGCAGGGGAGAAATTCCTCCCTGCCAGGGGAGGTTGTTCTGCCACGCAAAATTGCGTGGGTAGGTGGGGCTGCTTTTTTTCTTGCAATTTTTTTTGTTATTTCTACAATAAATTCATTCATTTGGTAGGAAGTACTATGAAAATTTATTTGAAATGATTTTATGGATACAAAAATTTTTGAGATGAAGTACTCCTTTTTTGATTGCTAAATTATTTGCAAAAAGAGTACAATCCAGATGAAATAGTAGTAGAAGTAGGAAATATTGAACGAATTCAAACTTGGTTGAATAAAAACAAAGAATACCTGAAAAGCTGAATCATAGATAAATTAGATTTCGTAGAAAATAAGGAAATAAGCAAAAGATTTAGACAAATTTTGTCTTTTTTTGGAATAAATAAATATAAAAAATATTTCAAAGTTTTCGGTGGTTGAGAAGTTTTGGATGAAAGTAGAAAATTTCCACATGATGGTTGGAATTTAGTATTGTTGCACCACTATAGTATCAGAAAATGAAAATTTATTTTGGTTTGATGAATCTGAACTTGTGAGAGATTTAGGACAAAAAAGTTATTTAAATATATACTGCACAGAGCACAAAAGATTATTTGTAGAGAAAAAACTTCATATGAAAGAGCTATTTCACATTGATGAAAAAATGCAATAAGTTATGAGGATTTTTCGAAAGAAATATTTAAAGATTCTTCTCTGCTGAAGCCGAGCACTGCGCTACGCTCAGAATGACAAAAGAAGAATATTCTAATCAATATTTCTCCAAAATATTTCAACCAAAATAATATTGAAAAAATTAAAAATTTTGTCTGAAAATATAGTTCTGATTGTAAAAAAATATTTTTTCCAGCAGATATAAATATCGATAAGGAATTATTTACCGCTGTGAGAAAAAGTATTCCAGATTTGGAAATTTATGACCGAACAAAGCATAGTCTCAAAGATAGTATCGAGTTGTTCTCAACTTGTATATCATGAATAGGATCAAGGCTACATTTCTTGTATCCACTAAAAATATTTGGTAAAGATTTTGAAAGTATTTCAGATTCGGATAAAGTGAAGAAAATAATTAAGAAATAAGTATTTAAGAAATTTCTTTATCATTAATCTTTCACTGTTTACTAAATTTTTTCATACAATCTTTGTATCACATATCGTATGCTTTTTTCATTTTTTCTTTGTCTAAAGATAAGACTCCCATAGATATTTCCCTATAAAATAAAATATCTACATACTCTGTATTTTTCAATAATTTCGATCTCATAATTACCTCGTAACTTACAAGTAAATTATCTTTTACGGTCTCTATTTTTTGATTTTTTGTAAACCAATTTAAAGCAATTCAAATAATCTTATTAAATGGGTATATTTTTTTTGCTAAATCTACCGGAAAATTGTTTAAAAGTCATCAGTCCACCAAACAGTGATTTTTATACTTTACAGGAGGAAAAACTCATGGGATAGACATACTTCCAAGTACAATTTTTTGTAAATCTCCACTACTAAAAAGATGGTATTGTGCCGTATTCGTATCTGTGACTCAAATATACATTTTTTTCTTTAAATCTGAAAATGAGGCTGGAATATACTGTTCAATTAGTTCTTGAATTTTTTTATTTGATAGTAATCATCAAGTTTTCTTAAAAATATCATTACTATAAAATTTTCACAATGTCATATCGCTCAGTAAATCATATATCTCATCTGCTTTTTTTCCGCTTGCTCGCAATGATCAAACAATAGCTCAGATACTTACTCAAAAAATTGCTTTGATATTTCTATCTATACCCAATTCTTCAAGTCATTTCAAGACTCAGATAGTATAAAATCATCTGAATCATCATCCAGAAAGGACCAAAATTTTATCTTTTGAAAATAGACATCTGATTCTATTGAAAATATTTTTTCTCATAATTTTGTTTACGAATAAATATGATATTGATACAATTAACAACTAAAAAATCAAGTGGTTTACATCTAACTCTTTTTTAAATGATGGAAATTTTTCATAAAATACTCAGTAAATAATAAAAGATTTTTTCATATGTTTTGGGGTGCTTCGCCCCAAAACCCCAGACCCACTTTTGTCTGCCAGCAACAAAAGTGGGCAAAAATGCCTCTCGGCTCACTTCGCAATTTCAAATAATGCCTCACTTCGTTCGTCATTAGTGAAATTCGAAGCTGAGCCGAAAAATTTAGTACTTAAATTTTCATCATTGTGTATTTTTTGCAAAAAACAAAAATTAGGATTATAATTTTATTTTAGTTCTTAAAAGAAAAAAATGAAGTTAAATCTTAATCAAAATTCTGAAAAAAATTTGATAAAATTTTTGCAAAAACAGGAAAATCTTAACCAAAAATTTGTCTATATTTGAGTCGATGTCTGAAAAACGGTTTTAGATGTGTCTGTGGTTGTCTGAGATAGTGAGATACAAGAGTATTTGGGAACCATCAAAAACAATATCTCATGATTCAAACAAATTGAAAGTTTTGTACTAAAACTTGTGTGAATATGAATTGATGAAAATAATGTTTTTTTTGCTTGTGAAAATACAGGACTTTATACTCATGATTGTATGGATTATTTCGATAGTAGATTGCCCAATACCTATATTTTGAAGTCATCACTCACTTTTCAGGCTAGGAAATATTATGCAAAAGCTGATTTCAAAACAGACCTTTTGGATTCTGCTATAGTTGCTTTGACACTAAACGATTTGCATCAGAAATGAAAATTAGAATGTTTAACGAACCCTTACAGCAATGATAAGGTCGGAATTTGATTTGTACGTAGATCTTTTTGAAAAGAAATGTGTTCTCTCAGACATATTTTCCGTATGATAGCCGAACTTAGAAACAGAAAATCTGAAATCGTAACAAGTATCTGAAATTTACAATACAGAATTTTCCCAGAATTAGATTCTATATTTGAATGTCGTTCAAAAACTAAAAAAAATTTAATAAATCTCTTTACTAGAAACCAGATTTTAGCCATGAATTTCGATGAATTCAAAGAATTGTACAAAAGTAAATTTGGACAAAAATCACTACTTGGAAGTTTGACTAATAAATTGAAAGAATTCTTTTTGGAAGTACAAAAAAGATGAATCAAAACCATGCATTCGGAATTGGATACGATGGTATGAATCGATGACAATGACTACATCTTGGAAAGTATTCGTATAAAATTTCAAGAGTACGATTTCGTAGTCCAAGAGATGGAAAATTTAGAAAATACAGCAGCAAAAGTGTTGAATAATTTACAAAATTGTGGATTTTTTGTCCCAAAATTGAAATGAGTTTCATGAATCGAGCTTGGACTTTTTTTGTGAGAATTAGGACAAGATATTTATGAAATAGGGCCACATTCATTACTTGGATTTGCAGGTCGACACCCAAATGTCTATGAATCTGGTGGTTGAAATCCGACTAAAGTTCCTAGATTTTCAACCAAAAAATCCATCATAAAAAAATATTTGTATGTACGAATGTGATGATTTTGTATGCACAATCCTAGTTTTAGATTGTACAAAAACTTACTATCAGAATATTATGGTATCACAACGGAAAAGTCAGCCACAAATTCCAGATTAAAGAAAAAAATCTGATGTAAAGCAGGAGACAAATTCCTGAAAATAATTTTAATCTGTTTTCAAAACAGGGTCTGATTTGATGAAAATAGATTTGTAGTAGACACAATATTGCCACTTGTAGACAAAATGAAAGTCGGTTGAATAAGCCAAGAAATCATTAAATCAGTCATAGAAAAAACATACAAAACATCACCAATTCCAAAAATTTTGGACATATAAATTTTCATCTATTGCACATCAAAGATTATTGGGTTTTTTCAATTATCTTGGTAGTGTAATGGACAATAGCATCCGAGCCAAAAATCGAACGTAAACAGGTAGAAATCCTTGAAACATTATTGGGTGAACTACGAGCCATAGAGGAGGATTTAAGCTCAAAAAGATGCACCATAAACAAAAACAAAAAAATCAGTAATTTAGTATTATTATGTATAAATTTATAAACCCGTGATGAGGCAGGTAGCTTTGACTACGAACGTATCCCTGAGTAAAGAATTATACAGAAATAATGCTATTAAATGCCAAAAAACGAGAAGTTTGTTGATGTTTTTTATGTTGTGCAAAGAAGAAAATAGACTAAAATTTGGTTGAAGATGAGGTTTACGTAATGCTTATGATGATGAGAGCAGACGAAGGATACACTCCAAACGAAAAATGTTCTCTAGAAGAAATGGTAGCATGTGCTTTAGCTGATGATACAGACGCTTGTCTAGCTGCTTGTACAGGTAATGAAGAAGAGGAACAAGATCCAGAAGAAGTTAAAGCTGGAACATTAAATGTTACTATGACTTCTGAAAAAGGTGGTGATACACCTAATGGAACAAGTTCATTACCAGTTGCAACTTATACTTTAAAAGCTGCAGATGAAGATATAAATATCACATCATTAGTAGTTGAACAAAAATGATATGGAACAGATAATACTATAGACTGAGCTGCTTTATTTATCAATGGACAAAGAGTTTCAAAAATTAAAAATCTTGATATAGATAAAGAAGTTTCTTTAAATTTAACAACAGCTTACACTGTAAAAGCTGGAAAATCAGTTGATATAGAATTAAGAGTTTCAACTCCTATCGCAACAACATCTAAGACAGATCAATTCACTATTAAGTTAGTTGATGTAACTTCTTCAGCTGAAAAAGTAAAATTACCTTCAAACACAACTTCAAATGTATTCAAATTAGTTTGAACTGACACTGCTTCAATAACTGTTCAAGCACCTGCAGCATTAGAAGCTGTAAAAGCATGAACAACAGATGCTGAATTGTTTGAAATAAAAGTTGTTTGAGCAACAGATCAAGATGTAGAATTTAATTCTATTACTTTGATGTGAAGTGATAAAGACTTAGCAGACTATTTAGATAATTTGAAATTAGTTGTTGATTCTGAAGTAGTTGCTACAGCAAAAATGAATGGAAAATATTTAACATTCAACTTAGATAATGCATATGTTATCGAAAAAGGTAAGAATGTAACATTTACAGTAAAGGCTGATGTTAAGTGATGAGCTAGCGCTACAGCATATACATTCACAATGGAAAATATAATGGATGTATTAGCTACAGCTACTTCTTACGATGCACCAGTTCGTGTAACTCCTGCAACATTAACATTCGCTGGTATAACAATAAGTGCTGGTAGAGTTACAATAGAAAGAACAAATCCTTCATTAACTGAATTCACAAGAAATAGGAAAAATGTATATTTATGATCATTTACAATTAATAATAATGCTAAATCTAATTTAACATTAGAATGATTTAAATTAACAATAACTGATAATTGATCTAATGGAACAACAACTGTTGCTAACTATATTGATACTATAAAAGTTAAATATGGTTCAACAAGTGCTGCTGCTTATGAATTAACACCTAATACTGCTCATACATTATGGACATCAGATGATGAACAAACATTAAATTCAAAACTAACAGTATATGTTTATGCTGATATAGAGGATGTAGATATTACAACAGCAGAAACAGAGTCATTTACAATGTCAATTGCAGCCATAGCTGATGTTAAAGTTGTTGATGAAGATGATAATACTGTAACAGACATGTCTTTACCTGCATCTTGGCTAAGGATGGATGCTACAAAATCATCTATAAATCTTTCAAACATAACATTAGCAGCTAAATCTTATGCTAAATGAGCTGAAGATATTGAAGCAGTTTCATTTAAAGTAAAAACTAATGATGTTGCTTGAATAAAAGTTAAAAAATTAACTTTCACAGCTGACACAGCTATATCTTCAAACGAAATAAGAAGTGCTAGCGTTTTTGTTGGAGAAGATGAATATCCTGCAACAGTAAGTGCTAATACTGTAAAATTCACAAACCCTATAACATTGGATAAGAATACAACAACAACATTTAAATTGGTTGTTGATTTGGCTTCAAATCCTAATATAGCATTAACTCCTTTCACTTACTCTTTAACTTCAATAGAAGCTGAAGATACATCTGCTGATAGAAACGATTTATCAAATAATGCTGTTGCTTGAATTACATGAAGACCAATTTCAATAATAAGTAATTGAACAGTTACAATAACAATGGATAATGTTGATAACAACAAATATGCTAAATCAATATTAGCATGAACAGAAGCTGATATTGTTGAATATAGTTTACAAGCTAAATACGAAGATGTAAAAGTAAAGACATTTAAAGTTACATTTAGCAATGACACAACAGCAAGAGTAAATGATGTAAAACTATATTATTGAAACGAAGAAATTGCTTCTAGCCCAACACGAGATGCTACTAAAACTATAGCAACATTTAATGATGTTAATTTAACAGTATCTCAAACAAAGACTCCATTGGTGGTAAAAGTTTCTACATTAGAAATGTGAGAAAATTGAGTCGCTGTAGTTAGTGCTGCAACAGTAAAGGATCTTACATTAGATGGAATATCTTGAAAAGAGACTTGAAATGGAATCGCTGCTGTTTCTCTTACAAAAGATTCTAAAGAATTTGATGTAGTTCCAGCAACAGTTGTTGCAAGTGTATTGGAATCACAAAGTACAAAGACAAGATTAAATTTGTTTGTTGACAAGTGAAACAATAAAAAAGCAAATGATGATGAGATAACAGTATATCTTGTTGATCTTGGTTTTGATCTTGTTGCATGAGCTAATGGATTAGATTCAGCATATATTAAGAATGCTGATGGATTAACAATTGTAACATATTCAACAGCAGCATGTGCTGCTTGAACAACAAGCCAAGGAACAAAATGAGGTTATAATATTTGCTTAAATAATAGTGCAACTCACGAAGATCTTGAATTAGCAGCATGAGATAATGAATTGACTATAAATTATATAGCATGATCTGCTAATAATCCTTCATATACTGTAGATTTAACAACTGTAAAATACATTGATAATAGTACTAAAACTATAGCAAGTATTGCAAATGTTTTAACTCCTGCAGTTCAATGAGTTGATTGGTATTATAACAGATTACCAGGAACTTTGAATCTTGTTACAAAATAGTTCACAATTGAACTAAAATAGAAAAGGCCTCTATCCTTCGGGATGGGGCTTTTTTTGTTGCTTGGATTTTTGACCCCGGGGTTCCAGCGAAGCGGAAAATAACCCCGGGGTCTGTACTTTTTATATTTGTCAAAAAATACATTGATTTTGAGTCAGATATTATTATTCTGTAATTGTTTTTAGAATTTACTCTTGATTTTTTGTATACATTTAGTATACTAGTGGTATACGATTTATATACTAATGGTATACAATATGTCAGATACAAAAGTTATAGCTAATTTGAGATTAGAGAAATCACTAAAAGAACAAGCTATCGATGTAGCAAGTAAAATGTGATTATCTTTATCTGCTGTTATGTCATTGTTATTGAGGAAGTTTGTGATTGAGAAAAAGATTGAAATTGGGTTAGATGAAAATTGATTTACTGCACCAAAAAAAGAAATTCTAAAATCTGCTATAAAAGACGCCAGAGAAAATTGAGAGGAAATAGATTCTATAAACGACATTTTATAGTATATAGTCGATTATGTTTAAAAAGGTCATTTCCCACCAATTTAAAACGGATATTAAATCATATAAAACAAATGCTAAGATAATTTCTGAATTGGATATTGTTCTAAAAATACTCTCCGATTGAGATGTATTACCACTAAAATAAATCATGAACTAAAATGAGAATTTAAATGAATTTATGAGTGTCATATTTTGCCAGATGTACTATTATTTTACGAGGTTGATAAACAAGAAAATATTATTCGCCTAATTAGAATTTGATCTCATTCAGAGTTGTTTTGATAAGTAGAAAAAGGGCAACCACGAAGTTGCTCTTTTTTTGTTGCTCGGAAAATTGACCCCGGGGTTCCAGCGGAGCGGAAAACAACTCCGGGATCTATGGCTACTCTGATTTTTTCTTGAAAAGGTTGGCCGAATCGTTAAAATGAATGTAATATTTACAATGTATACTATCAAAATGACCACTATACAGCTTGAAGTCCCTAAAGAATTAGTAGGAGAAGTCTCTACTTGGAAATGGGAAAATCGACTAAAAAAAGTTCGAGAATATAAGAAAGATCAAGAAGATATTGAATTAGTCCATGATGCTATGGAACACGATACAAAATCTGTTTCTTTAAAAGATTATTTGAAATCATGTGACAAATAATATTGAAAAATAAAGCCATTGAAGCTCTTGATTACATGAAAAAATATGAAGAAAAAGATTTTGAAAATGTCATAAAAGAATTGAAAGAAATAGAGAGAGTTTGACGAAACTATGGCCAATTTAAGGCAATTTGACAATGAATAAAAAGGACAAGAGTTTGAAGATGGAGAATTTTGTGCACATTGAGTTGAATAGATGTTTTTGTGCGAATTATAGCTATAGAAAAGGACACACAAAAAGATTATAATCAGCGAAAGAATTATATTTTGCAGGAGATAAAGAAGATTAAATAGAAAAAAGGGCGACCGAAAGGTTACTTTTTTTTGTTGCTCAGCAACCCCCACTAGCCTTCGGCAGAACAACTCCCTCCCGACAAGTCGAGGATCTTCGACCTGTCAGGGGAGAAATTTCCTCCCTGATAGGGGAGGTGGCCGTAGGCCGGAGGGGTTGTCTGCACACAGCCGGGAAGACTCACGAAAGTTGGTCTTTTTTTGTTGCTTGGATTTTTGACCCCGGGGTTCCAGCGGAGCGGAAAATAACCCCGGGGTCTATAGGCAAGTCTGATTTTTTCTTGAAAAGGTTGGCTGAATAGTTATAATAATAGTGTTATTTATTTTCTATATCTAAAGACTATGTGAATCCAAATCACAAAAGAAAAAACATGATATAGTGCTTATATTTCAGAATACAGAATTCATACACAGTGAGATACTTTTGAAGATTTACTTCAAAATCTACAAGAGGCTGTAGATTTGTATTTTTCAAAAAAAGAAAAGGATATACCAAATAGTTTGGTAAAACTAATAAACTATAAGCCATCTAATACTTTTAATATGGTAATATCATAATATTATGGTGTTTTTGAGTATATCTTGAAAAGAATTAATAAAAATCTTGGAAAAATATTGATATATCTGTTATAAACAAAGATGATCACATGCGCAATTAAGATATTGAAATAATATACCAATTACGATTCCATGTCATAAAGAATTAAAAGAATGATTATTCAATCATCTACTAGGTGATATTGCAGAGGATTTATGAATGACAAAGCAAGAAGTCTTCAAGTTAATCAGAGATAATAAATAGCAAAAAGAGCGACCGCGAAGTTGCTTTTTTTTGTTGTTCGAAAACAACCCCTCAGCCCCGCAGAATTGCGGGGCAGCTCCCCTATCAGGGAGCAAATTTCTCCCCTGACAGGGGGAGCTGTTCGCGAAGCTAGTGGGGGTTGTGCACAGAGCCGGAAAGACTCACGAAAGTGGGTCTTTTTTTATATTAAATAATTTATTTTACCCAATCAACGCATTTACTATCTTGTCTTTTGCGACTGAAATTTCTGATAGAATATCCTTTGTCACTTTCTCTTTTTTGAAATTTTGGAATTTTGTGAAGATAGACAACATGTTTTCTTTGTAGTTTGGATCATTGGAATCTAACAAAATATCATCATAATGTTCGACATAAAATTTAGCATTATCATATTGATCGTGAGTTCGAGGAATTGGTACCATCACAATTTTTAAATTGTAGAGTTTTTGTTCTGCAAGTGATGTAGTTCACGCACGCGTGAGTGACATGTCGCAGAATTTCAAAAGCAGACCCATATCATGCTGGGAAACGAAATCAAAAGTATGTACATTTTTAAATGAATCAAACTTTGGTTTCAAATCTTGATTTTCTTTTCCAAGGACTAGAAATATTTCGTAATTTGAATAGATGTGTTTATTTTCGGACATTGATTCAATTAGATTTTCATACAATCTTTTTGAACCTTGAGATCATCACATGACGAGTAAATGTGTCTTGTTTGGATCAGAATAAAACAGCTGTTCTGACATTGTCAACTCTTCTCAAGCCTTGTCATGGACTGGGATGTTTCTAATACTTTCAGTTGAAACTATATCATCTGACAATATCTGTCAAACTGTGACAGAATTAGGTAAAACATTGTCGAAGCCTGTAAATACAGTCGTGGCGAATTTAGCTGCGATTTTGTTTACAAGTCCAGAATGGACATCTGATTCATGGACTACTATTTTTTTTCTCAAGATTTTTCAGGCAAAAACTACAGGTAATGCTACATATCATCATTTACAAAATATCGTGTCGATTTTATATTTTCTGAGATAATGAATTGACTGACAAATTCACCGACCAAATTTAAACATATCACAAACGTTCTTTAATTTTGATTTTAATGGTGTTTCTCTACGATATTTCCCAGATACTACCGTTTGAAAAAATAAATTCTGATTCGTTGTCGACATCTTGTCGAATATTTCACTCTCCAATGAATTTTTTTCTCAAAATCGAATTATTTTTGATATCTCTTGGCTATATTCTGGATGCTTATTTATGTGTTCTATGATACTTTTCACAGGAAAAACGTGTCATCAAGTACCACCTCCAGCCATCGCTAAATTTATTTTTGCCATGAAAAATTTTAAAAAATAAATTTATTTTATGGTATCAAATATTTTTGTAGTTTCAAGAGAAATTAGCAAACAACCACAAAATACGTATTTTAACTCAATATCCTTGTATATTATGAAAAAATAATTATAATATGGTTCTAAATAAAAAAATGTAACATTATGAGTTCGTACAGTTTTTCACGCAATGGATACAATTATTTTTTAGTATCCGACGGAAAGGGCTCTTATCAGCTTCATACGGACGCAAATTATTTGCAGTACCTCGAAGTCAATGAAAAGAGGCCTGGGGTTATTACCTCAATCACCAATGGCGAGACCGTCATTCTCACTCGTGGGCAAAAATTTGAGGACAAATTTGTTTCCAAAATCGAGAGAATTGATGGTAATCCGCCAATATTCAAGATCAAACTCGAAAAACGAGAAACTTAAATCAAGCCGAAATCACCTTTCGGCTTTTTCTTACAAAAAAAATAAACACTTAGACAAAAATTCACTACTTTTGTGAATTAAATATTTTGTCGAACTAGACACAAATATTAACTAAAAATTTCATCGATAACCAAAGGTTGTCAATTTATTTTTTCATCAGTTCATAATTAGTATTTCTAAATGATAATTTTTATCTAATTTCGACAATGTCGACAATTTTTGGACTCAAAAAATTCACTACTTTTGTGAACAAAATTTTCAAAAAATTTCAAAAAAAGATGTGATTTTTTTTTCACATCCTATATTTTCATTTTCATTTGATTTAAAAACTCAAAAATATTTTTTGCATTTCTCTGTGCTGCTGTTTTTCACTATCTTCGTGATTTTCGTGTGGAACCTCATTTTCATTTTGAAGTTCTTGTGAAATTTCTGCCTCTTCTTGCTTCTCTGGCAATGAAGCTACGATATTTTGCAATTCTTCATTTTCCTCTACATTTCAAGATTCTACTTCGTTTGAAGGTTGTACTTCTACTGTTTCAGGCTTTTCAATATCTGTCACTACTTCAAAATCTTGTTTTTGTTCCATCTTTTGCTTTTCTCTCTCTTTTTTTGCTATTTCGTAGTCATAATCGGTTTGCATGTTGATCCAATATTTTTCTGGAGTTCAAAAAACCTCTGACAAAATCAAATCCCACTGAATTGTGATATTTCTTTTTCATTTGATCAACTCATTCACCTCACTATTTTTCTTTCCCACAAAAGCTGCGAACTGTTTTTGTGTTCGATTTCTATTTCTTATTTCTTCTATCAATTTTTTTCATGGATGTATCATTTTTCTACTTCTGTGAATTTCATAAATTCTATGAACTAGTGAAATTATAATCAAAAAAATTTTTCTGTCAAATTTTTCAACACTAAATTTTTCACACCTAAAAAATTCTATTTTTCTATGAAAGTGTGAAAAAATTATATAAATTTGTGAATAAATTATACAATATAGTGAATTTTTTAATCAAAAAAATTTTTTGAGAGATTTTTCTTTTCGATGGTTTAGAATTTTTGGGTATAAATTCTGTGATTCCACTTCATATCAAATAATTTTCGAGACCGGTCTATTGGGTGGTGCTCGTAGTGTTGTGTGAAACTACAGTTAAAAAAAGATAAATCGTTTATATTTTTGGCAAAATCATTTGATTTTTTTTATAAGAAAATAATTTTGAAAAAATTTTTAAAAAAATCGTATTTTTGTCTATATTGAAAAAAATTTTATACAAATTTTTATAAAAAACTTTTCGATAAAAAAAATTGAAATATTTTATTTTACAAAAAATTGTCTATCTTCACACCAACCGAATATAAGTGTAAATTTTCATTTGATGGAGACTTAATATATATTTTTTCTCAAACAATTGGAAATCAAATACTGGACAAGTGTGAGCGGATTTGGTGTCTAACTCATTTTGAAATTTTTACTAATAATGTCGTCTGATTCAAAACTTCATCGTAATACAAAACCTGTACATGTGTGACAGCTTTTTGTATTCTTTTTGTATCAATTTTCCCAGTTTGTTTCGTGTCTAAAATCACAACCATGCGATCTGTAGAAAATTTGTGATGAGTTATCGGATATGAAATTATTTTTTCATTTTCTATAAATTTTCCATAAACGTCTGCGACATAATATTTTTCTACATTTCAATCAATTTGTGCCTGTTTATATTTTTCTTTAAACAAAGGAGTTTTTGCTAGATAAAGCAATCAAGTCGTATCATTATCAAGTCTATTTACTAAGCCATATTCATCTTGTTGTGAAAAATATTCTTTTTGAGATTTAATTATCGCTTGTATGTCTTTATCGTCTGATTCAAGTAGACAATCGAGAAAACATTTTTCCTTACCGTATGTACTAGGAATTCCACATGGTTTTCGGAAGTAATAGAAATATTTATCTTCGTATCGATTTAAATTCATATGTTTTTTATAAATAAAAAGTCGGTAGACAAACCCCACTAGCTCCGCGAACAACTCCCCTTGTCAGGGGAGAATTTTAAGGGGGTTGTTTACCGACTAAATTTTTATGAAATAAAATTATTTAGAATTTTCCTTTTTCTTTGAAATATTTTCAAGATAATAAGTATGCTATTGGAGCTGCTAAGAATATAGATGCAAATGTACCAAATATTACTCAAACTCAGATTGTAAATGAGAATGTCTTGATCACTCATGTACCAAATATAAACATACATATTACTACTAATAATGTAGAAATAGATGTAGCTATAGATCTCTGTAAACTATCTCTAATACTCTTTTCAAAAACTTCTCAATATATCATATCTTTTGAAGATTTCTTTGTTATCAAGTTTTCTCTTATCCTATCAAAAATTACGATAGTATCGTTGATACAGTATCACATAATTGTAAGCAATGCAATGATAAATATTGTATCTATTTGTACTGTCTCACTCAACGCCATCCAAATTCCATACGCTCATATAGGCAAAGATATGTCAAACACCATTGTAATCAAAACAATCAATCACAAAGATGCTGGAGATATGTAATTTCTAATTGTAGCAAATGATATCAATAGATATATTACTATGAAGATAAGTCCAATTATCAAAGCTCTAACCGTAGTCTTTTTCATATAAGATCACACACTTGGTCATGTAACTTTTTGTTGTGTAATAGTTTCTTCATTTTCGATAATATTTTGATCTATCAAATATTGTTTGAATTTTGTAGATAATTCTGATACTTGTGAATCATCATCCATCTTTGTCTGGATTTTGATAGTAGTAGCTTCGTCTTCGTAATCTAAATATACACGAGCATCATTATATTCATTTTCTTTCAAGAAATTTTCGATACTAGCTTTTTGCTCATCGTTTGCAAAATCTCACAATAAAGAGATAGTTACTCAACTAGTAAATTCTTCTGAATATCTGGCATTTCACAAGAAAACCAACCAAGATCCTATAACTAAAACGACAGCAATTATTATCCAAAGTCGCACGTTTTTTACAAAACTAAATCCTTTTGTCATTTTGATAAATTAAAAACAACTAAAAAATCAATGTATGTTTTGTAAATATTTTATTGACAAATTCAATAGAAAAAGATTAGTTTTTTGTTGATTCATAGAAATTTTTTGCGGCGTCTTCTTGTGCCTTCTTTTTATTTGTACCAAATCATTCTGAGACCTTTTTTCATCAAACAGTGAGATCTGATCTATATTTTGTGACATTTCATTTATTGTCTTTTACTTCTTCAAAATCGATGTATACTGGTGTCTGTTTTGTATTGTGCTGTACGTATTCTTGTACCATAGTTTTATAGCTTTTTACTGGATTTTTATTTACTATATCATACATAGAATAGACATATTTTTTCACAAATTTTTCTGCTTCTTCATATCATAAATCGATAAAAATATATCAAATCAGAGATTCCAGAGCATCACACAAAATGGCGTCTTTTTTTCTTCATTGAGTCTTTTCTTCTCATTTACTGATTAATATCTGTTCATCTAATTTTATATTTCTGGCTACTATTGCCAAAGTTTCTTCTTTTACCAAAGCTATTTTGTACAAAGTCATATCTGATTCTTGCATCTCTGGATGGTCATGGAAGAGTTGTTTACAAATTACTGCTCACAATATTCCATCTCATAGAAATTCTAATCTCTCGTTGTGATCTCAGATTTCTTTGAAATCAGCTGCAAAAGATTTATGTACAAAAGCTTGCAAAAAAGCATGTTCATCTTTTATTTTTTCCACTGGTATTCATAGAGACTTAGCGTAATTCAATAGATTTTCTCTATCATTTATTACTTGTTGTGGTAGCATTTTTATTTTTCATAACTAAATGTGTTTTCTTTTATGTAATCAATGAAATCATTTCAAATAAACAACTCCATATCATATCACAAATCTTGGATTTCTTCCTCTAAATCAAGTTCTTCTCATGTAAATTCTGGTGTCAAAATCTGTCATGTCTTGACTACAGTTATTGGAAAGAATTTTTGCAATGTTTTTACTGTATCTGAATAATCGTCTCAGTAAACTACTGCTGTAGTGTATTCATATGGTTCATTTGCGTTGTCTGTACCAGCAATATTAAATCAATACTTTTTCATCTTTACAGCTACTTTCATAGCCCGTCAGGTAGGTGATTTTCAGCTTTTTGATGCATAAGATTTATCTATAGCGTTTCTAATCATTATCCTAGGATTTTCTAGTAAATATCATTGATCATGAGCTACAAATGAAGCAAAGTTTTGTATGTAATCATAAAATGATATATTTGATGGTGTTCCACCGTTTGGTATCATTACTGACAAACCGTTGAATGCGTCTCTATTTCCATTGTACAAGAAACATCCGGCATCTGTAAGCTTGTATGAAGAATATGTACAATATGTATTTAAACCAAATGAAAAAATTTGTGGTGTGTTTGATGCATATTTTACAGCTCAAATCATTTCTTTTGAAGAAATGTTTGTTTTTACCATTCTGGTGTATGTATCATACAATTCTCTGAGAGTATCTATATTCGTGAGATTTTCCTTTTGAAGCAATTTATCCATGATAGCTTTGATAAGTTGTTGTTGTCTCTGTGACCTAGAAAAATCTGATGTGGTATGTCTGGATCTAGCATATTTTAATGCTGTGTCTCAGTCCAAAGTTTGAAGTCATGCTGAAATATGGAAAGTTTCATATCACAAATGTTCATCTGGGTAAGTAGTATCATGGATAGTGTATGGGACATTTATCTCTACTCATCATATAGTATCTACTACTTCTTTAAATCATTGAAAATCTACTACAGCATAGTAAGGTATCTCCAATCACATCATCTCTTGTAATTTTCATCACAATGCTTCAACTCATCATTGGATAGATTTTTCTTTGTTGTATCCATATCAACGAGCAAATAATCAATTAATTTTTCATACATATCATGTAGCTTTTACATACAAATCTCTAGGTACAGAAATCATTGTGATAGCTCATAATTCTTGATTCCATGAAGCCACTATGATTGTGTCTGACAAATATCATCATTGATGTCAATCTCATCATACTCAGATAAGCAAAATATTTACGTTTCAATAGTCATCTTTTTGCATCTCTTCTCAAAACTTTTCACTGATTATATTTACTGTAGCTTTTCAAATTGATGGAAATTTTATTTTATCTGCCTTTACTAGATAAATTCACAAAAATACTACAGCTAAAACACAAACTACGACTATGATGTATTTTAATACAGATCAAAATGTAAACCTTTTTTTAGGTGTTTCATAAGTAGTTTCTCATACTTTTTTTGTCTTAAAATCTTTTCACATATTCTATCTATTTCAAATAAAATTTTTCATAGAAAACTCGTCTCAAAGTATTTGTTCCAACAAGATATAACTGTCTGGTTCTCTTATTGTAATATTTATATCTTCTCAACCAAAATTTTCATAAAAACACTTTATGTTTATTTCTAATTCTTTTTCAAGGTCTGATCAATAAATCACTTTTGGAGAAATTTGAAGAAGTCATTTTAGGCTCAATTTGTTTGATTCTTCTTTTTGTGACTTGGAAATATTTGCTCCAAAAGTCCATATTTGATTAAAATTTATTGATTTTGAAATCTCTAATCTAGTATATTTTCTGTGCTTCTCAAAAGAAAATTCTATACTCTCTCCATCTTTTGAAAAGATTAAAATTCAATTATCATCTCAAATAATTCAGTTTACTGTAAAATCTTTTGTTCATAAATCATTTTGATATGTTATATCCATATTATTTATCCTTAAATCAACTTTTTCCTCTGATCTGATAATAAGCAATCAATCAAAATTTGTAATTTCTATGTTTGTTTGCTCTTTTATATATTTTAAAATATCATCTTTTATAGCTACTTTGTATGCTATATCTCATTCATAAGAGACTTGTTCTGTATTTTCAAATGTACTAGAAGCAGATATTGTATTTAACAAAAATTCTATATTTTTTTGTGTATTTCTGATATTGTCGAATTTTGTAGAATTGTATTTTATCCGTTTACCCGATAAATTATTGATTATCATATGTCGTAAATTTGATTCATAATTTCATTTTCACATATCGATAGAAAATCACGAAAGTTTTGTATAATATTGATTTTCCTGGTACAAGTTTTGTATCATTCAAGATGTAGAAATTTCAGCGATTTTCTTTTTATCAAAAAAATAAATATTTGGGACTAAATCTAAAATTTCATTTTTTTCTGCATCTAAAAATCCTGAAAAAGATATATTTGCATCTAATTTTAAATTTTCATCATCTGATTTTATATCACATTGAGTAGAGTAGTTTTGAAACTGAAAGAATGAATTATTTTCACTTAAAACAGTATGTATATTTTCCAAAACTATATTTTCAGATTTTTCAAATGACAAAAAAATTTTTTCATTGTCGTTTGTAGTACATCATGAAATTAGCAACAAAAATATGATAGAAAATAATCGTATTTTTTTCATTTTTTGTACAAAAAAATGTAATTCGCCTTTGTATATTTATTATTTTTCTATTTTCAATAGTATATTTTTTGTTTTAGTCAAAAAAAGTGTTGAAAAAAATAAAAATATTTGTAAAAATAATTTATGACAAAATTTATTATTAATTAAATATCCATGAATCCAGAAGTTCTTTTGTACTCATCAGATGAAAACATTACCTATTCTGAATTAAAAAATTTAGATTCCTCAAAATTTAATATTTCGTTGGAAGAACTCCAAAAGACTCAAGAAATTTTTGAAAAAAATGACATAAAAGCCTGTATTATGTGACAGCCAGATTTTCATACAAAATTTCACAACATAAACTATACACCGTATATCATGCATTATATCTGAGATATTTCACTTTTAGATAGACACATTCTAGGCATCGTATGACCTCGTCAACCTAGCCAATATTCTTTCAAAGTACTACAAAATATGTTTGATGTGGCTCAAAATTATGATTTTGTCACTATCTCTGGTATGGCTGAATGAGTTGATCAATTGTGTCATTCATTTTCTGTAAAATACAAAATTCCTACAATCGCAGTATTAGGATGATGAATTCACCATTTTTTAAACTGACCAAGTCGTTATATTGTAGATACTATCGTACAAAACTGATGACTGATTTTGTCAGAATACAAGATAAATTTTGTACCAACAAAATACAGCTTTCCCCAAAGAAATCGTATTGTAGCAGGACTCTCTGATATATTATTTTTGCCAGAAGCCTGAGAAAAATCTGGAAGTTTAATTACTGCTGAATTTGCCTATCAACAAAATAAACCAATTTTTGTGACTCCAAATGATATTTTTAGTCCTGTCAGTATCTGAATTCATCAGCTAATTTCCGACAAAAAGGCAAATATTGTAGTAAATTTTTCCAAATTTTTTGCTGAAAATTTCAAAAAATTACCATCATCAGAAAATACTCAAAAAATCGATTTACCTGAGATTGAAAACAAAATTTTTTCTACAATAAAAACTAAATGAGCTTTGGATTTATCAAATTTGATGAATGAAACAAAATTGGATGCAGATACTCTCATGACACATCTTACTATGCTTGAAATAAATAATTACATATTCCAAGAATCACCTGGAGTTTATACCACATTAATCAACAATTAATTTCTTGATTTGTAGTCTAAAATAAATAAAGCATATACTACTATGGAAACACAGATAATTTATACACACAATAGAAATTGATATGCAAAAATTAAAGATGGAAAACTAATTATAGAAATTCCATATTTTTTGAGATTTAATGAAAAATTTAAAAATAGTCTAATAGAGAAAGGAGAAAAACTCGTTGAAAAGCACAAAAAGTATAATCATATGCAAGTAGTATCCCAAGATTCTGTACTATTATTTTGAGAAAACGTGGAAAAATCTGAGATTTCATGAAATTTAGACAAAGAAATAAAACAAATTTTACTTGATTATATCACACCACTTGTAGATGAATATAGTGAAAAATTGGGTTATAGGTACAAAAGCATCCGTGTATGAAAAGCAAAAAGCAAGTGGTGATCTTGTAGTTTTGATCAAAAATTAATGTTTAATATAAACTTAGTACATCTGCCTACAAAATATGTGAGATATGTAATTGTGCATGAAGTTTGCCATTTAAAACACAAAAATCATTCTGATAAATTTTGGGCTGAAGTAGAGAATTTTTTACCAGATTATAAACAAACAAAAAAAGAATTAAAAAAAATTGTTATTAATTAGAAAAAATGTCAAATAAATTTCAAAAAAAGTACCCAAAAATTTGACAAAAAATTCTTTTTTAAGTATAATTGTTTTGTTAAAGTTTTATTTGGTAATTAATTCTTATGGAAAACAAATGATTAAATATAGAAAAGATATTGCCAATCATTGAACAAAATCCAAACATTTCAGATCTACATTTATCAAGCTGAGAATGTATTTCTTATAGATTAAATTGAGAAATTGTAAAAAGAGAAGATGCTTGAGTAATGACAACTGAATGAATGGAAATTATTTTGAAACAACTTTTTCAGTGAAATCCACAAAGATTTGAAAAGTTTTTGTGAGACAAAGAGGCTGATTTTGCGTATGTATCTAGAGATAATACAGCGTACAGAGTAAATGCTTTTTTGAAAACTGGAAGAATTTGAATTGTTATGAGAAAAATTTTAAAAACACCTTTGAAATTGGAAGATATTATGCTTGCAAATATAGCAACAAGTGTTAGAGAAAATATTTTGAAAAAGAAAAAATGATTGTATTTAGTTACAGGTCCTACTTGAAGTGGAAAATCTACATCAATTGTTTCTATGCTTCAAGAAATAAATGAAACAAGAAATGAAAACATAATTACAGTAGAAGATCCTATTGAATATGTTTTTAAAACAGATAAATGTATTATATCTCAGAGAGAAATATGACACGATACTTGGTCTTTTCCAAATGCTCTAAGAGCTGCTATGAGACAAGATCCAGATATTTTGTTTATTTGAGAGATACGTGATAGTGAAACAGCAGCCGCTGTTTTGGAATTAGCTGAAACTGGACATTTAGTTTTCAGTACATTACACACAAATTCAGCATCAAACACTATTAGTAGATTTATGGGATTTTTCCCTTCTGATATCCAAGATAGTGTAGCTGAAAGACTTTGAGATGCTTTGGTTTGAGTACAATCACAAGCTTTGGTAAAAACTAAAGATGGAGAAAATAGAGTAGCATTATTTGAATTAATGATTAATAATAGCTCTATCAAAAATAATATTAAGAAAAAAGATATCAATCAACTTGATAATATCATATGAACATCAAACAATTATTGAATGATCACTATGAAACAATACGCAGAATTATTGATTCAAAAGTGAATTATTGATAAGGCTGATGTTGAATGGCTTTATGATTTATGATTGTGAAATAAAAATATTTAGTTTATAAATTAAAACAAAAATGACAAATCTACAACTTGTACAACAGAAATTACCTCAAGATTTATGGAACTTGGCATGACAATTAAACATTCCTGATAATTTTTTGGATGCCGAACCAGATTTGACTGTATTAATTTTGAGATCTAGATCTTTGGCAAAAAACGAAGAAAAGCAAAATTGGTTTAATTTGATTCCTATGATGAACCAAGAACAAATAGAAAAACTTAGAGATATTTTAACTAGGGAAAGAGATAAAATTGCTGAAATTGAGGCTAAATATGAGCAGAAAAAACAAGAAATTAGAGCTAAATATCAAATGAAATTTGATGCTGCAAATTATAATGAAAGAGTTTCACAAATTAGAAACACAGAACAAAACTCTATGGAACAAGATTCTCAAGAAGCAGACAATTTATTAAACAATTTATAGTTATGAAAAAAATTTATAAAAAAATATTTTTGTTTTTATTGTTTATGATTCCATTGTTTTCTTGGACTATTTGACAAGATATTATGAGTGAGGTTTTTCAACCAGCAAAAGTAAAACAATGAATTATTTATATTTGAGATGATAAAAAAGCAGTATGACGTAGCCTTTTAAGGGAATCTACAGTATTTTCTTGGATGTGAGGTGGATGAGAATTTTATAAAAATGCTCCATTAATTGTAAAAATTGTGTATGTTATACTTAGACTTACTGTGGTTTTATCTATCACTATGATTATATTTTATAGTATAAAATTTATGTTACAAGTATTTAATTGAAGTGAAATAAAGTCAGCTACAGCTAAAAAAGATTTAATAAATGTATTAATATGATTATTAATAGCTATGTTTAGTATTACAGCTGTGACATTAGTCACATCTTTGGGAAAAAGTACTTTTAGTACAAATAATTTTGATTCACCAGTTAATAATGTTGTTGAGCATTAAAATATTTAATTATTAAATATTAATTATGAAGAAGTTTTTGAAAAATATTATATTATCATCTGTATTATTATTAAATATTATACCATTTTTTAGTTTTTGAAATTGAGAAGTGACTTTATATTGACCTGATGCTTATTGGCAAGATGATGTTAATATATGAAGTACTCAAATACAATGAAAAGAAAATACAATTTTTACATTTATACAAACAATTAATAAATATTTATGGTTTTGATTAGGTTGAGTAGCTATGGCTGTGTTGGTTTATGCTGGAATAATGATGATTACAGCTTCTTGAGATAAGTCAAAATTTAGTAAAGCTTGAAAATTAGCTTTAAGTTGTATAATAGCTATTGTTGTAGCTATGCTTTCTTATAATTTAGTAATATTGATTGTTAATTTGTTTTAAATTATGCCATACAATCATTTATCATATTTGACATACTAGTATATCAAACACCAGTTGGGTGTTTATTATTTCACATTGCAATTTGTCAATTATTATATTCTTTAGCAAAATCTAAAACTGGCCAATTATTATCTATTCATTTTTTTATTATCATTTGATTTAATTCAGTTAACCAAGGATGATTATCTTCTCATATACATGTACATAAAACTGGTTGAATTCCTACTTCTTGCATCCATTCAGATCGTTGTCATATATCATCTAATGTTTGTTTATTGTTTCTTGTATTTGCTCAAAAATAAAACATAAAACTTTTTATATCTGGATGATTATTTTTGTAATTAATTACATCTTGTTTTGAATTAAATCTCCTTGGGTGTATTTGTGTATTTTTTCATTCTACTCAATCCATATTTGGAAAGTTTGATTTATTATGATATCATTGAAAACCCGTCATCATAGAATTTCATAATCATCATAATTCTTCTTTAGTTTTAGCTAATAATTCTGGAGATCATTCTATTAAAATATTGTTTTCGTTTTGTCTCTCTGGATTATTGTTTCTTCAATTTCATATTTTATTTAAATAATCTTGAGCATATTCTTTATACATATCTCAAACTTTTTTTCAGTTTCTCACATAATTTTTATCTCAATTTATTATATATCTTGCATTAAAAAAATCTGTTTTATTATTATTTATATAATTACTTAATTTTTTACTATCTTGACGATATGGTCATCAATTTTTCATCCAATCAATTAAAATAAAAGATGCTAAATCATCGCTTTCAAGTACTGTATCTGGATTTTTTACTAAATCTAATCTATCTCATGTAAGTATATTTCAATTATTATCTTTAAATTTTAATCAAGATTCTTTTATAATTTTTGTATATTTTTCATAATTTCATTTATGTGTTAATTGTAAAAATCATCTACCATAATAAGCTTTTCATGTACTTGAATCAACTCTTCAATAAGATCTATTTTCTCATCAAATTTCTTTTATATTTTTAAATCAACATTCTCATTTTACTATAGCTAAAATATAAGCTATATGGCGATTATCTGTCACTCAATATAATTTAGCTTGTTTATATATATATTGTTCTGAAACTTGGTGTTTTTCTTTATTTTCAACTCAACTAAGATTTTCATATCATCACACATTTGGTTGATTTTCACTATTTCATCACGGATTATTATTTCAATTATTGTTTCAATTATTATTTCAATTATTTTGTATTACATCATTTTCTAACTGATTTAATTCATTTTTTAAAGAATCTCTTAATTCTTGTTCTGTATTAGCTTTTTTTAAACTTTCATATAATAAATCTAAATTTTCTTTTCATTCATCTGAAATTAAACCAATTATACCATATATATTTAAATTTTTTTTTAAATTATATCAAACTTTATTTCTTAAATCTCATCTTTCATTAAATAAAATATTCATCACTTTATCTAATCAAAATATTTTTTCCTCTTCTTGTGAATTATTATTTTCATTATTATTTTCATTTTCTCATTCTGATCATAAAATTAATTTATTAAAATTAAAAATAGATCATCATTTTACTTCACTTTTTAATGAATTTAATTCTCATTGTATTTCAACTAATTCTTTATTTAATACATTGTTTTTTATAAATTCTTTTGATATATCTATTTTTCGTTGCTCTACCATTTTTTATTATTTTTAAGTAATTTTAATTTTGTGGTTCTTGTTCAACTGGATTATTTAATTTTTCAATAATTTTATCTTTTGTTACTTTTGATATATCTCAATTAATATCTGGATCAGATAAAACACTATTACAAGCGTCTATTATTGCTTTTTTTGTTTTTTTATCTTCTGGTAAAGCTTTTATTTCATCACATTTTAATACAGTATCACATAATTCTTTTTTTGTTTTTGCAAATTTTGAAATATTTTTAAATTCTTCTTCATTTAAATCTCATTCTCAAGTATTACCTTCATTATCTGCTACAATTTTTAGTTTTGATAAAATATATTCTTTTTCTTGTGAAACAAAATCTTCATCATTAATATCCTCTAACCAAGTAAACCAACCTTCTATATTTTTATCAGCATTGTCTAAATCTGTTATTTTCTTTATAATTTCTTTTTCTTTATCTGAAATTTCTTTATCTGCAAGATTTAATTGTTCATCAATTAAACCTGTAGATAAATTATTTAATTCCTCTTTTGTTTTTTTTGTTTGATTTAATATTTCTCATTTAAATAATCTAGAAAACCAATCTAATATTTTTTTCATTGTTTCATTTTCAGCTTTATTTGATCGTTCTGAAAAGGAATCTGCTATACTTTCATTTCGTTTTGCCATTTTTTTTATATTAAAATATAAATCATAATTAATTATAATAAAAAAGTTGTAAAAATGCAAAAAAAAGACCACTTTTTTATGGTCTTTTATTTACTTTTTTAAAATATATTTTTTAATATATTAAGCCTCAATTATCTCAACTTTTTTAGAATCTTCTAATTCTTTTGAAACTAATAATTTTGTTGGTCAAATTATAGTTAAAACTACTCAAATTATACATAAAATATCTCAATAATATATTCAATCAATTCATGAATTAATTAAAAAATATTGGCTGATATATATTACTATAATTCATATAATTGTATTTATAACTCTATAATATTTAATATATGTTGGTTTAATACTGTAAAATATTAGATAATACAAAAATATAACAAGTAATGAAATATATATTACAAGATTTAAGTTTTCAAAATCACTTTTTACTATAATAACTCAATTTACATATAAATAAATTAAAACACAAATTAAAATTGCAAATATAATTCAAAATATAATTCTTTTTATATTTTTCATTTATATAATTTAAAAATTAAAATACTGAATTTTAGTATATAAATTAGTTTAATATTTTCAACATAAAGATTTTTCAATTTTAAATAATAATAAAATATAAATAAAAAATTTAATGATAATGATAATATTTTTTTATATGTTAAAATGTTAAATAAAAAAATACCAGTTTATAATTATTTTTTCACCAAGAGACTTTTGTGTAAAAATATTGTTAAAATGTAAAAAACAAAAAAATTATATATTTTTATTTTATAATATGTATGTTAAAAAGTTAAAAAAATGTTATATTAAAAATAATTGACAAAATAAAAAATATTTTAATCTACCATTTGTGTTCATTTTTTTAATCATCACAAAAAATTATTCAAAACTCATTGTATATTTATTTCTTTTTCAAAATTTCTATTTTCATTTAAATTAATACCCAATATATCTAAATAATCTTGTAAATTTTTTAAATTTTTTTCATATTTTCATGGGAATATTTTTGATAAAATTTCCAATGTTTTTTTTGAGATTTTTAATACTGTTTTATTTTCAAAAACTTCTGATCATAATTGTGATTTTACATAAAACTTTAAATTCTCATTATACCAATTTTTTACTATATTTATAATATCGTCTGAATTTTCTAAATTCCATTGAATATTTCAAATAAAAGAGAAATTTTTTTGGTTATTTGGATAATATTTAATATCTCATGTTAAAATTTCTATTTGAAAGTTGTTATTAATATTTATTGCAGATTGTGGTAAAATTTCTATAAAATCTCATCATTTAAATACTATAAAACAATAAGTATTATTATATAAATTATCTGATTTAAATATTATTTGAGAATTAGTATTTTGTAATTTTAAATCATAACTATTTAATCAAGCTAATATATTGTATTTTTTATTATCTTTTATAATTTGTGCACTATCTTCATTTATATCTATATTTGAATATATTAATAATTTTTCATTAAAACTTTTTTCAAATCATTTAAAATTTGGTCATTCATTATACAAAGGAATTATTGATAAAAATAATATTATTAAGCTTCATAATAATGATAATCATATAATAATATATCAAAACCAATTTTTAATATAAATCCCGCAAAACCCTAATATTAAAAATCATAAAATTACCAATCATTGGATATTATTTAATCATATATTTCAAATTAAAAACAAAAATAACAAATATAAACAATTAATACAAACAATAAAATATGTTAAAAATTTTGTTTTACTATCAGATTTTCAGTATATAGATAAACAAATGATAATTGATAAAAATAAAAATATTAAGTAATATTTATTTGATATAATTCGATTTAATGTGTTTCAATTAAAATCATATCTTTTTATTAAAAAATAAAAAATAAAACATAAAATAAATCCGATTATAAAATATATTATAAATTTTTGTAAGCTTTTTTTCATTTTAAATAATTGTTTGTTAAAAAATTTATAAGTATATATTATGAAGATTTTTTTAATTTCAAGAGTTTATTATCTCAAAAAAATATAATTATTTATACAAAAATATAAAAAGTCAATTCAAAATTTTAAAATAGTTTTAGACAATTTTTGAAAAAAAATTTTGACATATTTTACGTATTTTTTTATATTACAATATTTAATAAAAAAATATAATAAAAATTTTTGCAAATTGACAAAGTTTGAATGTAAAAAAATAGTTTGTCTAGTTCTGACCTATATTAATTGTATTGAAATATAAAAATTTTTAGATAATCAAGTTGTGTAAACTAATATATTACATTGCACTATATTTGTTTACGGTATTATTGTTTACTATTATAAACAATAAATTTTATTTGTTTTTTGTAAAAAAGTTTCTTTTTTTAGGTTTCCTATTTAACTTATGAAAAAGAGTATATTTTCTATTTTCATAGTGTTTATATTACTTTTTAACAGCACATTTACATGAATTGTGTATAGTGTAGGTGATGATTTTGATGAATTTGATAATGTTTCAGTAAGTTTTGATGATAATAGTATTTGAGATTGATGAGAACAACCAGAGAATATTATATTGCCTGATGAAGTTAATTTAGACGATGAAGATGATGTAGAATTACAACTTCCAGATTTAGAAGATGATGTAATAGATGATAATATAGATTCGGAAGATGATTTAGATATTATTGATGTTTGAGATGTAATTAATACTGGATTTATTGATGATAAAATAACAAATATTGATGATGAAATAATGAACGAAGAAATAAATCAAGAAATTGATGATGTGGAAGAAGATTTGGATGAAGATATAAATGAGGAAATAAATGATAAAATAGATGAAGAAATAGATGATGAAGTAAATAATGAAGTAAATAATGAGGAACAAGAATTAGAAGATCAAGACTCTTTGTCTGATATTCAAGATAATGAAGAAGTAACTGAAGAAGAAAAAATAGAAAAACAATGATTTTTGGTTAATTTATGGGAAATTATTAAATCTTTCTTTTTAGAGAAAAAAAATGGATATTTAGTTTGATCGGAGATAATTGATAATGTTACGATAAGTATAGAAGCAAAAGAGTGAATACTTCCAGATGGAACTGAGGTAGTAATTAAATGAGTTCCACAAGATAGATTTGAATCAATTCAAACTTCTTTAATAGATGATGAAACTAATAAAATAACAGAATATACACAAATATTAGCCTTTGATATATCTTTTGTATATAGTGGAGAAGAGATACAACCAAACAAAGAAATATCAGTTAAATTTAATTATCAAGAAAATATAGATTTTCAATGAGCATCAACATCAGAAGTAAGTGTATATCATATTGATGATGAAACAAATGAATGAACAGAGATTCAAGTAACTAAAAAAAATGGAGATGAGATAGAGATTTTAGCGACAGATTTTAGTGTATATGTGCTAGTACTTAATCCTACAGATACATTTACACTAACATTAGATGCAGGAGAGTGAATTATTATAACATGAGATAATATTTCTATAAATTGAAACTGAGTTGGTATAATTAATGATATAAGTTGAGAAGTGATATTACCATGAGCTATAAGACAGAATTATCAATTATCATGATGGTATACTGAATTAAGTGTATATGTATGAAATTCATGAGACAGTTATACTGTTACAGAAGATATTACACTTTATGCTGAGTGGAATATACAATGTGAAGATTGATTAATTGAAGTGAATGGTGAATGTATGGATGGTTCAAATAATATTATTTGACAATTTGCAGCTGAAGGTAGGATATTTACATATTGAGAGATAGTAATTCCAAGGCCAAACTCAATATCTTATGGACCTAGTTCTTATATAATAATGGATCGTAATTTATGAGCTACAAATACTAATATAAGTAGTGAAGATTCATATTGATATATGTATCAATGGGGAAATAATTATGGATTTCCAGGTACATGAACATCATTACCTAGTAGTCAAGTAGCGACAAAAAAAATTGTTGTTGTAAATTTAACAGAGTTTTGACCAACATCTGATGGAAAAATTCAATATTATAGTGGTGTATTTGTAATAGCTCCTGATAATATAGGACTTTCTAATAATGAAAGATATGATTGGGCAACTGTTGCTAATAATAATATATGGTGAAATACTACAAACACAAATGAAGCAAGACAATGACCATGTCCAGATGGATGGCATGTGCCTAGTATGGAGGAATGGAGTGGGGTGATGGCATATTGGAAAGCATGATCATGAAATTGAAGTATGAATTTAAATAATTTTATAAGTGATTTAAAGTTACCAAGAGCTGGTTCTCGTGCTAGATCTACAGCTAATTTGCAAAAAACTGGTGAATGATGGTTTTATACTTCTACATCAACATGAAAAACAGCATATGCCTTTACGTTTGCAAACTGAGCAAATTCTGTGAAGATAGATGTAATCCTTAAAATTGGGGATGAACCATATACAAGACTGTTTGAGTTCAAGTGTGATGTATCTCCATAGCTTCATCCAATTAGTTGAACTTGGCATTTCATGGATAATTCCAGGT
>JAEEGG010001991.1_pt1 | contig 53731 bp, 45 predicted proteins | sample 9134161 | NCBI WGS metagenome assembly JAEEGG01 (sample SAMN16246543, study PRJNA631951) | gut metagenome | biome: gut microbiome; feature: rumen; material: CR-attached | host: Bos | place: Iran: Karaj | collected 2018-10 | reverse complement strand
CACTCTGTTTCAGTATAGCTTTATGCGCCGGGGCCTGTCAATGAAAACCGGTACAAGGAACCGTACCCCGTCCCATTGTCGGCAAGTCGGCCCCGGCGGTCATGACCGCCGGGGCCGATTTTTTCACACGCGGGCAGCATTGTGATGCTCCTGCTTCATTTCGTACATTCCCTCATCCAGTTCCTTCAGGAAAGCGTCAACGCCCTCATTTCCGTAACTGCCGATACCGTAAGATATCGAGATCCCGTATGCGCGTCCCTCGCTGTTGTACTTATCAAAATTCCGTTCGACGTTATCCATATAGGCCTTCATGGCGTTCGGGTCGTCCGTCATTTTAAGCACTATGAATTCGTCGCCGGCAAAGCGAAACACCAATTCATTGCCGAGACGTGACCGTTTCAGGATATCCGCCACGGTCTTTATCGCTTTATCGCCCTCCGAATGGCCAAAGTTGTCGTTTATGGATTTGAAGCGGTCGATATCCATCATAGCCCCGGAGAAGGCTCTTCCCCGTCCGGCCCAGGAGGAAAGAATATGGTTGAGATACTGACGGTTGTAAGTATCCGAAAGCGAATCGACGTACGCCATCTCATTCTGCTGCATCATGAACAATCCTACCAGGCCGAGAGCGGCGGCTACCCATGCGAGAGAAAGGCCGTAAAACAAAAACTGCAGTCCCGCCCCGATAATGATCGGGAGCGTGAACATATTGATATTGAAAAAAGCCCTCGCGCCCTTTTCTCTTTCATAGCGCCAGGTAAGGACCATGCCCGACAGGCAGAAGTACAGTATGACCGCATAGTAAAAATAGCTGAACGCTTTGCGGTGATATACGTTGTTTTCGGAGATGGTGAACGTGATCGGCGTCAGCAGGTTCAAATAGGTTATCGCCAGCATTACGATGCCGACAATGATCTGGGGCTTGTATTTCTTCGTTATCCTGCTCAGATCGCCGTAGAGCCCGAGGTCCACGAACACCAGCACACAGAAAGGAAGAAGCAGATTTACGGTGTACAGATAGGTGTTGGCGGCATAGTTGAGCAATATCGCCCCCGGGAACGTCCTTCCGTCCAGCCAGTATGACAGAGATTCCGTAATGCAGCCCAGCAGCACGCCGTAAACCATGATCGAATATACCCTGTCCTCGGCACGATTTCGCAGGAGCTTTGCGCGGGAAACATATTGCAGAATGAGCAGGATGACGATCCCGATACCGTTGGAAATGAAAACCGGCCGCAGATCCATGATGCGATCCTCCGAATATTTTCCGTGTTCCGCGAACGGAAGAGGCGCGCCGTCCGCGAGTGCTTATTAAATATACATATTCAGTTTATTATATACCTTATTACGCAGTTATTTCAAGTGTTTTGGACGATCGAGCCTCTGCCGCCCGTGAAAGGATCCTTTCGGTGATTTTTGCGGGTCCGCAAACGCAGAGAAAAACGGGTCCGCCGCAAATCGTCATTTGCGGCGGACCCGGACTGTCTGCGCCTTATTTATTGTTTTGCTTCCTGTTCGGCGGCTTTTTCAGCCTTTTTCTTTTTGGAGTGACGCCTGACGATCAGTATCACGATCACCGCTATCGCGGCCGGGAGCACCAGCACGGGCAGCGCGCTCACGATAAATACCACTATGTTCTTGCAGGCGTCCACGAGCCATTCAAGAGAATCGGTCAGCCCCTCGGCTACCTCCTGTCCGAAGGTCTTGGATATCACGGTTTCGCGGGTAAGCTCGTTTACCTCTCTGAGATGGATGCTTACCGTGGAGTAGTTTATCTTGCTGTCCCAGTTCAGCAGCTGCGAGGTAACGGACTCGATATTGTACCTTACCTCTCCGAGCCGCTCCTCGACCATGATCATGTCCTCGACGTTCTCGGCCTTTTCAAGCATGGCGAGCAGGCGTTCTTCCTCGGTGCGGTAGGTCTTCAGTCTCGACTCGGTATCGTTGTACCTCATCGTGATGTTTTCGGCGTTCTCGTAGGCATAGGTCACGTTGCCCAGCCCGCTCAGACCGCCGTAAACGCTCTTGTAGTTCTCTCGCGGCACGCGAATGGTAAAGCTGGCTTCCCTGTAGCTTTTAGAGCTGTAAAAGCTGGTGTAGTAATCGGTGCCGGTAATGCTGGAGCTTTCGATAAAGCCGCTGTAAAGCGTAACGAGCCTGTAAACGTCCTCGACCGACTTGTCAAACTCCAGCGTTTCTATTTCCGCGCTGACGGAATAGATTATTTTGTCCATCGCGTCGGCGTTCGCGGCAGGCGAACCGGACACGGGAGGAAGCATTTCTCCTTCTCCGCTTTCCTTGGCGTAGTAATAATCGCCGTCCGCCGCTTCGCCATAGTCGTACCCGCTGCCGCTGTATCCCCCGTAAGCGCCGGGCTCCATGGGCGCGCTTTGCTTGTTGTCGCTCATCCTGCCCCCGCAGCCCGCGAAGCAGGAAACGATAAGAATAACGCAAAGAATGAGCGGGATCTTTTTCATATTCGATCTTCTCCTTGTACCGTTATTGCAGTGCCTTTTCGTTTCTTTAGACGAACGGGGGCAAAAAATGTTTCACGGTCCGGAGGTATCAGTACGCTACGCCCCAGATGACCTCCTTGTCCGCCGGCCTTCCGCAGCAGGGGCAGACGTCGCCGAGCTTTTCCTGCGCCAGGGGCATGCAGCGCGACGATACGCCGGCAACGTCCTTGAATTTCAGCTCGCAGGCCTCGTCGCCGCACCACATGGTCTTGATAAATCCGCCTTTGGTGCGTATGATCTCGGCGGCCTCGTCCAGGGAATCCGCCCGGAAAATATTCTCATCAAGGTTTTTCTTTGCCTTTTCATACAGGCCGTCGTGGACGGCGTCGAGCATGTTCTTTACGGTTTCGGCAAGCCCGTCCATGGATACGAACGCCTTTTCTCCGTTGTCGCGCCTGACAAGCACGCACTGACCGTTTTCGATATCCTTGGGCCCTATCTCCAGTCTGAGAGGAATGCCCTTCATCTCATACTGCGCGAATTTCCATCCGGGGCTCTGATCGGACAGATCGGTCTTTACCCTTATTCCTGCGGCCTTGAGCGCCGCGGCCGTTTCCTCCGCTTTTTCGGTCACGCCGGGCTTATGCTGCGCTATGGGTATCACCACGAGCTGCACGGGGGCGACCCTCGGGGGCAGGACAAGACCGCTGTTGTCTCCGTGGGTCATTATCAGGCCGCCTATGGAGCGGGTCGTAAAGCCCCAGCTGGTCTGATATGGGTTGACCGCCTGATTGTTCCTGTCGGTAAAGGTGATATCGAACGCCTTGGTAAATCCGTTTCCGAAATAATGGGAGGTCGCCGCCTGCAGGCCCTTGCGGTCGTGCATCATGCACTCCACACAGTAGGTACGCTCCGCGCCGGCGAATTTTTCCTTTTCGGTCTTTATGCCCTTGACTACCGGCATGGCAAGAAGCTTCTCATAACACTCGGCATATATCTCGAGCATCTGTTCGGTCTCTTCAATGGCCTCCTGCTCGGTGGCGTGGATGGTGTGGCCTTCCTGCCAGAGGAACTCACGCCCTCTCAGGAACGGGCGGGTGGTCTTTTCCCATCTCAGCACGCTGCACCACTGATTGTATTTCATCGGCAGATCGCGCCACGAATGCACCACGTGGCTCCAGTGATCGCAGAACAGAGTCTCCGAGGTCGGACGAACGCAGAGCCTTTCGGGCAGCTCCTCGCTGCCGCCCACCGTGACCCACGCGCATTCCGGCGCAAAGCCCTCCACGTGATCCTTTTCCTTCTGCAGGAGACTTTCGGGGATCAGTAAAGGCATTGAAACGTTCTCATGGCCCGTTTCCTTGAACCTTCTGTCAAGAAAAGCCGTTATATTCTCCCAGATGGCATAGCCGTACGGACGCAGTATGAACATGCCCTTGACGCCGGAGTAATCAACGAGCTCCGCCTTAACGCAGATATCGGTAAACCACTGGGCAAAGTCTGCCTCCATATCGGTTATCTGTTCAACTTTTTTTTCTTTCGCCATCGTTCGTGACCGTCCTTCTCAAATGTATACTCTCTTGTCGTGATGACCGCGGCGCGCGAAACGCGCACGGAACAATATGTGTATTCTACCCGACAGGCTTATAAAAGTCAATCATTATGAGCCTCCCCGGCGGAAATGAAATGCGGGACCGCATCCGATCGGAATGCGGTCCCGCGGCAAAGCTTATTGCGTCGTATCTGACTTCCGGTAAAGTACCGGCGTCGAAATTACTTCTCCCAGTCGGCCTTGAGCTTCTTGGCGAGCTCGGCGGCGGAGGCAGCGTCTTCGGAGTAACCGTCGGCGCCGACCTCATCGGCAAAGGCCTGGGTGACGGGAGCGCCGCCGATCATGATCTTGACGGTATCGCGGAGACCTGCAGCTACGATCGCGTCGATAGTGTCCTTGATGGCGGGCATGGTGGTGGTCAGAAGAGCCGACAGCGCAACGATCTTGCAGTCGGGGTTTTCCTTCATGGCCTCAATGAACTTCTCGGCCGGTACGTCAACGCCCAGGTCGATGACTTCAAAGCCTGCGCCCTCGATCATCATTCCGACGAGGTTCTTGCCGATGTCATGGAGGTCACCGGCGACGGTGCCGAGGATCAGCTTGCCGGCGGACTCGGTGCCGGCGGCCTTCAGATGGGGAGTAAGGACCTCAACGCCCTTTTTCATTGCACGGGCGGCGATCAGCATCTCGGGAACGAAGATCTCGTTGTTCTTGAACTTCTCGCCGACAACGGCCATGGCGCCGATCATGCCGGTGTTAAGGATCTCGGCGGCGGAAGCGCCCTCATCAAGAGCTTCCTGAACCAGACCCGCAACGATCTTAACCTTGCCTTTTTCTACTGCAGCTGCGACTTCTTCGATCTTAGACATGAAAAATTCCTCCTGTAAAAATATTTCTCCTTAATTTGCTTTGTTCTTTTTTCTCTTTTTTATTTCTTTTTATTTACCGCTGCGATCCTTTCCTCTCTGAACGCAGTGATATACTCCATGCAGAAATCGTCCATGCCGAGCAGAGCCTCGGTGGCGTAAATAACGCCGAGAAGCTGCTTGTCCAGCGGATCGAAAATTGCGCTGTCCATACCGGCGTTCATGGCAAGCACGACAAAGCCGATGTTGACCAGCTTACGGGCGGGCAGGTTGAAGGAAATGTTGCTGACCGCGCCGCTGATGTGGATGGTGGGATATCTCTTCTTGATGGAGGTGATGACCTCGATGACCATGGCTATGCCGTCCTCGGAGGTGCAGAGCATCTCGACCAGGGGATCGATATGGATCCTGTTGGGAGCGATGCCGTACTTCTCGGCCTCGGCCATGATTTTATCGAAAACTCTCAGACGGTCCGCGGCGGACTTGGGTATGCCGGTATCGTCGCTGAGCAGGGCCATGACTTCCCACTTGGTGTCGGCTATCGCGGGGAAAACGAGGTCGATCTTGTTGCCCTCGCCGGAGACGGAGTTGACAAGACCGGGCTTCTTGACGTAGGGCAGAAGCTGCACGAGGCACTCCGCGTTGGGGCTGTCGACGCTGATGGGGGTATCGGTGGCGTCCTGGACAAGATCCAGCATCCAGCGCATGGTGTCGAATTCCACCTCGGGAGCGACAGAGGAGCAGACGTCGATGAAAGTAGCGCCGGCTTCGGACTGTCTTACGGCAAGATCGCGCAGGAAGGCTTCGTCCTTCTCGGCGATCGCTTTTGCCACGGAGGGAATGGATCCGTTGATCTTTTCGGCGATAATGATCATTTTGAAAAATCCTCTCTGATGTTGAAATTACCTGTTCATATGCCGCTGCGCGCGGCGTCTGCGCTTCCTTAAGTGATTATATCAAAGAAAGCGCAAATAAACAACAGAAATTTTCCGTTGGGAAAAGGTTTTTATTTTACGGTCTTCTTTGCCGCCTCGATAACGTGCTTTACAAGCACGCTGGTGGTGACGGTGCCGACTCCGCCGGGTACGGGGGTGATGGCGGCTACGACGGGCTCCGCGGCCTCGAAATCGACGTCGCCCTTCATGTTGCCTTCCTCGTCGAAGTTGATGCCCACGTCGATAACGATCTGGCCCGCCTTGAAGAAGCCTTCGCCTACCACGCCGGCCTTGCCCGCGCAGGCGATCACTATATCGGCCTCACGGCAGACGGCGGCCATGTCCTTGGTCTTGGTATGGCATACGGTAACGGTGCCGTTCTTGCGTATCGCCATGATTGCGGCGGGCTTGCCCACGACGAGGCTGCGGCCAATCACGACCACCTTTTTGCCGGTAAGATCGATGCCGAAATGATCAAGGATCTCCATGCAGGCGGTAGGCGTGCAGGGGGGATAACCCAGCTCGGTGCAGGCATAGGTGCCGGCCATGCTCAGGTCCGTTATGCCGTCCACGTCCTTTTCCGGGGCGAGTCTGTTGCGGACGAAATTCTCGTCGATATGCTTGGGAAGCGGTCTGAACAGCAGGCAGCCGTGAATGGAGCTGTCGGCGTTCACCTCGTCGATGACCTTGACCAGCTCTTCCTGCGTCGCGTCGGCGGGCAGAACGAAGTTTTTAACTTCGACGCCGATGCCCTTGCAGCGGGTCATGGCACCTTTTTCGTAACTGATGTCGTCGCCTCTCTCGCCTACGCGGACGATAGCGAGCGTGGGCTGAACGCCCTTTGCCTGCAGAGCTTCCACGTCGGCGATCATTTTTTCCTTCATCGCGGCTACGACTTCTTTGCCCTTGAGTATCTCAGCCATTGCTACAAACTCCTTTACGCTTTCAGTCTGCCGAATACGCTTTCAAAGATCGCGTCCGCTTCGGGAACGTACTTATCCAGCATGGCAAGTGCTTTTTTGTTGAGCTCTTCCGCGTACTCTCTGTCGGTCATCGCCTTGGTGTTGATGAACACGTTCAGGCTCGCGCCCTGAAGAGCGGCGCGGCAGAAAGCGGCTCCCACGCCGGCGTCGGAAAGAGCGAGCGTGCTGCCCTTGGCGGCAAATTCCTTCTGCAGTTCAATGCCCTCGCAGCACTTCACCATGATCTCCATGGGGACGGAGCAGGCGTCGCGCAGGCACTTTTCCATAATGCGGGCCTTCTCGGCCTTCTGCTCCTCGGTGTCCTTGGGCAGGCCGTAGGCTTTGGACAGGGGCTCGAAAACGACCGCGTCCTCGTCTATCTGCCTGAGCATGGCTGCGCGGACCTCTTCCGCCTTCTTCATAAGCTCGATGATCTCCGCCTCAACGTCGGCATATTTTTTCTTGCCGACGGTCAGCGCGCCGACCATGGATCCGAGGGCTACGCCTACCGCGCCCACAAGCGCCGACGCACCCCCGCCTCCGGGCACGGAGGCCTTGGAGGCGAGGACGTCGGTAAACTCATTTATGCTCTTATCAAGAAATGACATAAGCTTACCTCAATCAGTCGAATATCAGAACAGGCCGCTGACCTTGCCGGTCTCCACGTCTATGTCTATGCGGCGATAGGCGGGATCGGAGGAGGTGCCGGGCATCATGCTGATCGTGCCTGCCATCGGGCAGAGGAACTTCGCGCCGCCGTAGACGAGTATGTCGCGGATGGGCAGACGCCAGTTCTTGGGAACACCCTTGAGAGAGGGCTCGTTGCTCAGGGACAGATGAGTCTTGACCATCATGGTGCAGAAATCGGCGTAGTGAGGATCGGACTCGAAGCGCTCGGCCTTCTCGGTGGCCAGAGGCGACCAGTCGACGCCGTCGGCGCCGTAAACTTCCTTGGCAATGAGCTCCACGCGCTGACGCAGAGGCATTTCCAGAGGATAGAGGTACTTCAGCTCAACGGGATCGTTGCAGGCATCGACAACGGCTTCGGCCAGCTCGATGGCGCCTTCGCCGCCGTAACGCCAGTGATCGGAAGCGGCGCAGCGGACGTTGTTCTTCTTGCACAGCTCTTTGATCAGGTTGATCTCGGCGTCGGTATCGGTGTAGAACTTGTTGATGCAGACGACGGGGCTTATGCCGCTCTTCTTAACGGTATTGACGTGGTGGAACAGGTTCTCGCAGCCCTTCTCGAGCAGCTCGAGGTTCTCGGTCTTGTACTCCTCGGGCAGAGGCTTGCCGGCAACGACAGCCGGGCCGCCGCCGTGCATCTTGAGAGCGCGGACGGTGCAGACCAGGACGGATACGTTGGGCTTCAGTCCGCTCAGGCGGCACTTGACGTTCCAGAATTTTTCAAAGCCGATGTCGGCGGCGAAGCCGGACTCGGTGACGTGGTAATCAAACAGCTTGAGGGCGAGACGGTCGCCGATGATGGAGCTCTGTCCGATGGCGATGTTGGCGAAGGGGCCGGCATGGACCAGGCAGGGCTGATGCTCGACGGTGTAGCAGAGAGTGGGGTTGATGGTGTTGCGCATCCAGGCGGCCATGGCGCCGTCGACCTCGAGGTCGTGGGTGGTCACGGGGTTGCCCTTCTTGTCGTAGGCCACGATGATGTTGCCGATACGCTCGCGCAGGTCCTTCAGGTCGCGCGCGATGGCGAGAATGGCCATCAGCTCGCTGCCCACGGCGATGCCGAACTTGGAGTCCATCTCAAAGCCGTTGCTCTTGCCTTCGCCGAGGCCGATGCGGATGTTGCGCAGGCACTGCGCGCAGAAGTCGAGGACCCAGCCCATCTCGACTCTCTCGGGGTCGATGTCAAGCCTCTTCAGGTTGCGCTTTGCCAGCTGCTCGTCGTCGTAGTTGCGCTCGTGCTGCATACGCGCGTTGAGAGCGACCATGGCGAGGTTGTGAGCGTTCATTATGTCGTTGATATCGCCGGTCAGGCCCAGGGAGAACTCGGTCATGGGCATGAGCAGAGCGTTGCCGCCGCCGGCCGCGGTGCCTTTGACGTTGAAGGTGGGGCCGCCGGAGGGCTGACGCAGGCAGCCGCCGACATTCTTGCCGAGCTTGCCGAGGCCTTCGATCAGGCCGAGAGAGGTGGTGGATTTGCCTTCGCCGAGGGGAGTGGGAGTGATCGCGGTCACCTCGATATATTTTCCGTCGGGCTTATCCTTAAGTCTCTTCATGATCTTGATGAAGTCGAGCTTGGGGGTCTTTCCGTAGGGAATGATCTCGTCGGGAAGAAGTCCCATCTTCTTGGTGAATTCCTCTACGCTGGGGAGAGTCTTTTCGGCTTCTTCCGCAATTTGCCAGTCTTTGTATACGGTCGGGTCAAGCATTGCTGAGTTCCTCCTTAAAATAAATGATTAGCATAATTTCGGTAAGACAGATTTTGTCTCGATAATTATACATTTCCGGGATTTTTTTGTCAACAAAGCCTGTCTTGTGACTACCTACAATATTTCGCTCCGTATAGGCCTTTTTATTGTAAATATATTCGTTCCCGCTTTCTTCGCCGCGCCGCGCGTGTCATTCCGCACCCCCGGAGCATAGGATACTGCGGCACAAGCTGTCGCCGACCCGCCGGCGGAAACGCGGCGCGGGTCGGGAATTCCGCAACGGAGGTAACAATGGAAAACAACAATAACAACTGCACGGACCGCGTCTGTGACCATAAAAAGGGTCGGCTTCCCTCCTGCGCCCCGCTGGCGGCGGGCTATATCCCCTTTCAGCAGGACGACTCCCCGAAATACCGGCGCGAGGACGCTCTGGCCAAGGGCACTCTCTTCCCCGGCCTCGATCTGCCGTGGAAAAACGTATCCAACGCCGCGCCCGGAGACGTCGCCGGCACCCCCCTGGGCGAGCTGATGACCCTCGGCTTCGTCATACAGGAGCTCGGATTGTATCTTGACACTCACCGCACGGACAGGGAAGCCCTGGACATGTACAACGAATACGTAAAGCTTTATAATGCCGGCGCCGAAACCTACGTGCGGCGCTACGGTCCGCTCACTCAGACTCAGGTGACCGAGGCGGGATATACCTGGCTCAACGATCCCTGGCCCTGGGAATACGCAGAAAGGAGAGCCGACTGATGTTCATATACGAAAAAAAGCTTCAATACCCCGTAAGGATCGCCAACACCAATCCCCGTCTCGCCTCGATAATAATCAGTCAGTACGGAGGCCCGGACGGCGAGCTCGGCGCTTCCCTGCGCTATCTCAGCCAGCGTTTTTCCATGCCCTATCCCGAGCTGAAGGGCCTGCTTACCGATATCGGCACCGAAGAGCTGGGACACCTTGAAATGATAGGCGCCATAGTCCACCAGCTTACCCGCAGTCTCACCGAGGAGCAGATACGCACCGCCGGCTTTGACGCCTATTTCACCGACCACACCGCCGGAGTGTATCCGACGGCCGCCTCCGGCTTCCCGTGGAGCGCGGCGAGCATGCAGGTCAAGGGCGACGTGATCGCCGACCTGACCGAGGACCTTGCCGCCGAACAGAAAGCCCGCGTGACCTATGACAACATCCTTCGCCTCAGCGACGACCCGGACGTGAACAACGTCATCCGCTTCCTGCGCGAACGCGAGATAGTCCATTACCAGCGTTTCGGCGAGGGCCTGCGTCTTGCGCAGGAAAAGCTCGACCAGCGCAATATCTACGCCTTCAATCCCTCCTTCGACCGCTGAGCGCCCGCCCGGCGCAGGACAGCGCAAAAGGACAAAAACAGGCTGCCTCGGCAGCCTGTTTGAGCTTGTCGATAAATTTCTTCTGACTTTATCGGCAAAAGAGCGGCGCTGCGCTTTGCGCACAGCGCCGCCGCGGGGCGTCAGCTTTCGTAATCCTTCACGGCTTTTTTAAGCTCGTCTATTATGCCTATCTTCTGCGGACATGCCCCCTCGCACTGTCCGCAGGCCACGCAGCCGGAGGGCCGTCCGCCCATCATCAGCGCGAGCTGATACGCCATTTTCGCTCCCTTCGGGTCCCCGTAAACAAGCTCGGTATTGCGTGCGGCAAAGACCTGTGAGATCGAAATATTCATCGGGCAGTCCTTTTCGCAGTATCTGCAGGCGGTGCAGGGAACGCCCGGACGGGCCTTCAGCGCCTCCAGCGCTCTGTCGATGAGTCCCCGCTCCCTATCGTCCAAAGGACGGCAGGGCTTCATGAACTTTATGTTCTGCTCCATCTGCTCCGTCGACGACATGCCGCTGAGCACCGTGACCACGCCGTCCAAAGACGCGGCAAAGCGCAGCGCGGCCTCCACCGGATCGATCCCCCCGTCCCGGAAGATCTTCTGCACCTCCTGAGGAAGAACGGCGAGAGTGCCGCCCTTCACGGGCTCCATGACTATCACGGCCTTTCCGTGCTTCCTTGCCGTCTCCCAGCAGAGACGCGACTGTACCGCATTGTCCTCCCAGTCCGCGTAGTTTATCTGCAGCTGAACGAAATCCGCCTCGGGATGCTCCGTAAGCACTTTGTCCAGCACGTCCGCCGTATCGTGGAAGGAAAAGCCCGCGTGACGTATGAGCCCCTCGGCCTTTTTCTCCCGGACGAAGTCCCATATCCCGTATTCGTCAAAAACCTTTTTGCGGGTCTCGCTCACGTTGTGCAGAAGGTAAAAGTCGAAATATCCCGCTCCCGTCCGCTCCAGAGACGTCCAGAACATCTGCTTTGCTTCCTCGGCGGTTTTTGCTCCGGCCCAGGCGGGCAGCTTGGTGGCAACGGTGAAGCTCTCCCGGGGATGGCGGAGGATCACCGCTTCCTTAAAAGCCGCCTCGGACTGTCCGTTTATGTACCCGTAGGCGGTGTCGAAGTAGGTAAAGCCCGCTTCCAGGAACATATCCGCCATTGTTTTGAACTGCTCGATATCCACCTTGTCTCCCAGCATGGGCAGCCGCATGAGGCCGAAGCCCAGCTTGGGCACGTTTTTCCAGCTGTGTTCCATGATATACCGTTCCTCCCGCTCGTTCTTTTGCTTTGATTATAGCGGACTGTTCCCCGAAAATCAACACGCGGCGCCGCCGGCTTTGCGCTCCGGACGGAAAAAGCGCATCGGGAAGCCTGTTCCCGATGCGCTTCGGTCAGTTTATGTAGTTGAAATAATATCCGTCCTTTTCCATGTATACCCCGTCCCCGAGGAAGGAGAACTCGCTTTGGTAAAACACGTTTTTCGGACAGGGTCTGTCGCCCTCCAGCACGGCCTTCGCCGCGTCGTACGCCCGGGCTATGGCGGCCTGCTCGCGCTCGCTGTTTCCCCTGTTCACCCATCTCACGCCGCTCTCCATGCCGTACTGGCCGGGCGACTGGAGAACGTCTCTTATCGTATTCCATTTTCCGAAATGCCCGGTATCCTCGGCGCGGTTCAGCACCACGCTTCCTACCAGCCTCCGGCACAGGTCGCTGCATCTGTCTCCGCCGGCCTCCTGATATATGACCGCCGCGAGACACCAGAGATCGTCCTCGCTGTATAAAACGTCCTGCTTGCGTTCGGAGCTTTTGAACGCCGCTCCCCCGGCCGTCATCTTTATGGCCACGCCGGTCTCCTTCCAGTCCGCCACCGATACCGTCAGTTTATTGCTCACCGCGGCGTCTGCCCGCACCGTAAGCGCGAGCGTCAGCAGCAATGCCGCCGCGAAAGCCGTAAGCAGCTTCAGCGCCGTCGGCACGCCGCGTCTGATATTGCCGTCCATTATCTCATTCCCGTTTCTTTTTGTTTCTTTTTTGTAACAATTTGCATTTGCGGCTTAGTATATGCTTTTGAGACAGTTTTGTCAAGCTTTGTCGAATTTCGGTTTTATTTGACAAACCTTAATGGGATTGAGTAAAATATTATCGCGCAGGCAGCACCCGGATAAAATCCGCCCGATCCGACAAGTCCCGGATCGCGGAAGCGGTCCGGGGACGGCAAGACGGGAGAAGGGTCCCGGAAGAGCGCAGCGCCGGAAGCTGTCCGATAAAAAAGGCGGCGAAACGCCGCTGAAAATAAGAGGAGATCAAAATGTCAGAAAAGGAACTGGAAAAACTGCTCGAGGGCTACGTTGACAGTCTGCCGGACGGGCAGAAGGAAAAGGCAAAAGCATGCAAAACGATCGACGAACTGATCGCGCTGATAAAGGATACGGGAATGGAGCTTCCGAACGCGCTGCTGGACGCGGCGGCGGGCGGCCGGGCCACCGATCCCGGCAAGCACTACCGTCCCAAGCCTATTGATTAGCGATAACCGCGGCCTTCGATCCGGAGAGGAACTCATGCGCGGATCGCGTCTTTCCGCGGGATAAGCCGCTTTCTCCATATTGTCGTTTTATGCGGAGCAGTCTGTATCATCTTGCAGACTGCTCTTAAATAATCCGGCAAATGCCGCCGCGCAGCGCTCTGCCGGCGATGTGCCGGACGGAAGAGTTTATAAAACGGCCGTCCTCGGGATCGTGAAAAAACACAGGCCGTGATTTTATTCGAAAAAGCTATGAAAAAAACGGATTTCGGTCTATAATCGGAACATAAAGCCGGCAAGACGGCTGAACTCGGGAGGCGGAAGCATGGCAGACAAAATATTGGAGGGTCTTTGGGACTGTCCGTACTGCGGCGAAAAAGGCATAGGCGGTCTGACCAAGACCTGCCCCAACTGCGCCCATCCTCAGGACGCCGACACGAAATTCTATCTCGGAAGCGAGAAAAAGGTCCTCAGCGAAGAAAAAGCGAAAAATTACGGCAAGGGCGCCGACTGGACCTGTTCGTTCTGCGGCAGTCTCAACAGGTACGACCGCGATACCTGCGTAAACTGCGGCGCCGGAAGAGCAGACTCGTCCGGCAGCTATTTCGACAATCTCAAAAAGAAGGAAGCCGCGGCTCAGCCCGCTCCCCCGCCCCCAGCTCCGAAGCGCAAAAAGGGCCGCATCCTCATACCGCTGCTGCTCATCATCGCCGTCCTGCTCGGCCTTCGGGCGTTCATTCCCCGCTCCAAGGACGCGGTGCTCACGGATAAGAGCTGGGAGCGCACGATAGAACTGGAGCAATACGCGACCGTCGAGGAAGAGGACTGGTCCGTACCCTCCGGAGGCACTCTGCTTGACAGCCGCAGCGCGGTGCATCACTACGATCGGATACTCGATCATTACGAGGAAGAGACCTATCAGGTATCCGAGCAGGTCCTTGACGGCTACGACACGTATACCGATTACGTCGATAACGGCGACGGCACCTTCTCCGAAGTAAGCTACGAGGAGCCGCGCTACCGCACCGAATACCGCACCGAAACGCGCAGCGTGCCCATATACGTCCAGGAGCCGGTATATCAGACGCTGTACCGCTACACGATAGACAAATGGATACCGCTGCGTACGGAGACCGCCCGCGGAAGCTATGACGGCTCAAAGGGCAGCTCGCCTGTCGAGCCGTACTGGCCCGAGCTCCGCCTCGGCGAAAACGAGCGAGAGAACGGGCGCAGAGAAACGTACGTTCTTACGTTCACCGACTCCAAGGGCAAAAAGACGTACAGCGCGCGGGTGTCCCGCGATATCTGGGACATGTATTCCCCCGGCGACTCCGCAAAGATCACCGCCGACATGGGGCGCAACGTCATGGAGATCGACGGCAGGGACGTGCGCTGAACCGGATATAAATAAAAACGGCAGGTGCTCAGGCCCTGCCGTTTTTAAAGATGCGCGTCCAGCCAGGCGAGCAGATCGCCGCGGACCTCCCGGCTGCATTTTTCGTTGAGCACCTCGTGCCTCGCCCCGGGATAAAGCTTTATTTCCGCATCCCGCATCCCTGCCTTCCGGAACTCCTCAAAGCAGCGCGTCACGCCTTTCCCGTTCCCGCCGACGGGGTCACGGTCTCCGGCTATGAACAATACGGGCAGGCCGCGGGGCATTTTCGCGAGATTGCCCTTTTTCTGATTTCGGCTCATTCCGTCCATCATGCTCAGGATCAGCCCGCCCGACGGGGTAAAGCCGCAGAGCGGATCGTTCGTATACAGCTCCACCTCTTCGCGGATCGAGTTTATCCAGTCGTCCTGCGTGACGGCGTCGTCAAATTGCTTCGTATAGGCTCCGAACATCATTTTCGTCAGAAATTCGCTCGGCCGGTCGGCCCCGTGACGGAGTATCTCCAGGCGGCACATCAGCCTGCCGGCCGCGAGCACGGCTCCCGGCTGCCAGGCCGTGCCGGAAAGAACGGCTCCCTTTATCCCCGAGTCGGGCCAGGTGTAAAGGCAGGTCCTTGCCAGAAACGAACCCATGCTGTGACCCAGCAGGAACAGCGGCAGCTCCGGTCTGCTCTCGCGCAGCCGCCGCGTAAGCTCGTTCACGTCGCGCGCCATGGCGTCCCAGCCTCCGCGCACGCAGCCGAGAGGACACTGCTCCGATACGGAGGCTCCGTGCCCCATGTGATCCTCCGAGGCGGTCGCGTAGCCGTGCCCGGCAAGATACCCGGCAACGCGCTCGTAGCGCCCGGAATGCTCCGCTATCCCGTGCACGAACTGCACGATGCCTCTGGCCTCTCCCTCGGGCTCCCGGATATAAAATTTGACGCTTCCCGACCCCGCCGAGGCAAATTCACCGGTCGTCACGACAGATCCCCCCCTATGTCTTTCCCTGTCATTATACACCGAAAAACATCGGAAGTAAAACGCTCGCGGAAAGGATAAAGAAAGAATGAACGGATATATACTCGCCCTGGATCAGGGCACCACGAGCTCCCGCGCCATCCTGTTTGACGTAAACGGCAGATCGCTCGTCAAAGCGCAGTACCCTCTGCGGCAGATATACCCCCGCCCCGGCTGGGTAGAGCACGATCCCGCGGAGATACTGTCCACTCAGCTCCACGCCATGAGCGAGGTGTATGAAAAGAGCGGCCTTTCTCCTACGGACATCGCCTGCATAGGCATCACCAACCAGCGCGAGACTACGATAGTCTGGGAAAAGTCCACCGGCAGGCCGGTATGCAACGCCATATGCTGGCAGTGCCGCCGCACCGCCGATATATGCTCCGAGCTTAAGGACCTGGGACTGGAGGATTACATACTGCGCCGCACCGGGCTCGTGATAGACCCGTATTTCTCTGCGACCAAGCTGAAATGGCTGCTCGACCGCGACGGCTCGCTGCGCAGGCGCGCGCGGAACGGAGAACTGCTTTTCGGCACCGTGGAAAGCTGGCTGATATGGCAGCTTACCGGCGGTGAAGCCCACGTGACCGACTATTCCAACGCCTCGCGCACGATGATGTTCGATACGGAAAAGCTGTGCTGGGACGAGGAGATACTGCGCGTTCTCGATATCCCCTCTCAGATGCTGCCCCGGCCGGTATCAAACAGCGAGCTTTACGGCCGCGTCGCTCCCCGCCCGGGCATAGGCGATCTCGCGGGCATACCCGTGTGCGCCGCCGTGGGCGATCAGCAGGCGGCTCTTTTCGGACAGGGCTGTTTCATGCCCGGCATGGCGAAAAACACCTACGGCACCGGCTGCTTCACTCTTATGAATCTGGGCGAGCGCCGCACGATCTCGGAAAGCGGTCTGCTGACCACGGTGGGCTGGCAGCTCGGCGGCAGGACGAGCTACGTACTCGAGGGCAGCGTATTCAACGCCGGCTCGGCGATACAGTGGCTCCGGGACGAAGCGGGCATAGTCACCACCGCTCACGAAACGGACATACTCGCCGACGGCACCGACGGAAACCAGGGCGTATATTTCGTTCCCGCGTTCACCGGCCTCGGAGCGCCGTATTGGGACAGCGGCGCCCGCGGCTGCTTCTTCGGGCTCACCCGAGGCACGGACAGGGCCGTGCTGTGCCGCGCGGTGCTTGAAGCGATAGCGTACGAAGTGACGGATCTCGTCAGCACGATGACAAAGGACACCGGCGAGGATATCACCGTTCTGCGGGTCGACGGCGGAGCGAGCGTAAGCGATTTCATGATGCAGTTCCAGGCGGACATGCTCGGCATCCCGGTCGACCGTCCCGCAAACGTGGAGACCACGGCTTTCGGCGCGGCCGCGCTGGCGGGCCTGGCTGCGGGCATATGGTCCGGCCCGGAGGAGCTTGCCTCGCTGCGGCGCTCCGAGCGGGTCTTTTCTCCCGACACGGACGCCTCCCGGCGCGGCGCGCTGCTCTCCCGCTGGCATAAGGCCGTGGAGCTCTCCCGCGCCTGGGGCGCAGGAGAAGAGTAGCGCGTGACGGACGAAAATGAATTTATCGGGGGCCGCTTCAATGCGGCCCCCGACGTTCGTTTTTTTATTTTTTCACTCCGAGAAGGTCCGCCGCGCCGCCGAGAAGCGCCGAGAGAAGACCGGAGGCGTTTTTTTCGCCCTTGAGAAGGCTTACCGCGGCTTTTTTCGTATCCGTATCCGCCTGTCTGTACAGCTCCACGAGTTTTTTCTCCGCCGCGCTGAGCTTGAGCTCTTCGCTCTTTTTTGTGCTCTTGCCGGAGCTCTTGCCGCTTTTTCCCGCGCCGCCCTTCGACGAATTGATGAGCGAAGCCTGCGTCACCCCCGTTGCCCTGGCGATTTGCTTAAGCTGCGCCTGAGTCAGCTCCTTTTCGCCCCGCTCGGCCTTGCTTATGTCCGACGCTTCAGCGCCGTCTACCTTTTTCGCCAGCTGCGCCTGGGTCATCCCGGCGTCGGTCCTGGCTTGCTTTATGAGTTCTCCCGTCTTTTTTGCCGACATATGCCGCCATCCTTTCAACGCAGTACGTTACTTATTTTCCCGGGCAGCCGGGCCCCCTCGAGTCTGAGAAGCATAAGCTTCCTCTCCGTTCCCCCGGCGTATCCCGTAAGCTCTCCCTTTGCTCCGATCACTCTGTGGCAGGGCACTATTATCGAGATGGGGTTATGCGCCGCGGCGCCTCCCGCCGCCCTCGCCGAAGCCCTTCCCCCGGTCCTTTCCGCGGCGAGGAGGGCTATCTCGCCGTAAGTCCTTACCTGCCCGAAGGGTATCTCCGTGAGCAGCTTCCACACGACGCGTCTGTATTCGCTCGCCCCGAACGCCAGCGGCAGCTCGGCGGCGGACGGCCTGCGCCCGGCGAAATAAGCGTCAAGCCAGGCTTTCGTCTCCGCGAATAATCCCAGCCCGTTTTCCTCCCGCGCGTCCGCGCTCAGGCCCGCGGCGTAATATCTCTGTCCCTCGAACCACAGCCCGGTAAGACTTTCTCCGTCCGAGGCGAGCAGTACGTCTCCCGCGGGCGAGGAATAATGCGAGGTAAATCTCACGTTCTCTCTCCCTTCCCCGGAATTGTCCGAACGCAGTCTGCCCCCGGAGCTCGGGCGCCGGCTCTTTGCTTTTTTCGGCCTCGGCCCGCGCTCCTTGTTCTTTTTTTCATTTTACCGCCCGCCCCTTTAAAATTCAACAACCTTTCTCAAACCGTTGCCATTCACTTTCAAAAATGGTAAAATGCCTTTTATTAAGGAGGATACAGATTTGTCCGATATAAAGAACGTCAGCGAAGCCGAGCTCGGCCTGCAGCGCAGCGCGATGGAACGCATGCGCCGACGCAGTCTCTCCCTGCCGAGGCAGCCGCTCGCCCTTGTGGACACCTACGGCTGCCAGCAGAACGAGGCCGACAGCGAAAAGCTCCGCGGCATGCTCGCGGAGATGGGCTGGGGCTTTACCGACGATGAATACAAAGCAGACCTCATAGTAATAAACACCTGCGCCGTGCGCGAGCACGCGGAGCTTCGCGTGCTCGGGAACGTGGGCGCTCTGACGCATACGAAAAAGGCGAACGCCGAACAGAAGATCGTCCTTTGCGGCTGCATGGTGCAGCAGGAGCACAGGCTTGAAAAGATCAGACGCTCTTTCCCGTACGTCGATCTTGTTTTCGGTCCGCACGAGCTCTGGCGCTTCCCCGAGCTTCTGGAAAAGATGTACCTTCCTCACAAGGGCAGGATATTCGAGGCCCGGGACATTGACGGCGAACGCTATGAGGGTCTGCCGGTGCTCCGCGCCCCGGGCGTACGGGCCTGGCTGCCGATAATGAACGGCTGCAACAACTTCTGCTCATACTGCGTGGTCCCCTATGTGCGCGGGCGCGAGCGCAGCAGGGCTCCGGAGCAGGTCGTCGAAGAGGCCAGGGAGGTCATCGCCTCCGGGCACAGGGAAATATACCTTCTCGGCCAGAACGTCAATTCCTACGGCCGGGATCTCGGCGGCGAAACGGACTTTTCCGCTCTGCTCCGCGAGCTCAACGCTCTGGACGGCGACTTTATCATCCGCTTCATGACCAGTCACCCCAAGGACGCCTCCGACCGTCTGTTTGAGACCATGGCGGAATGCGAAAAGGTCGAAAGACATATCCATCTGCCTTTCCAGTCCGGCAGCGACAGGGTCCTGCGGGCGATGAACCGCAATTACACGTCGGAGCATTATTATTCGCTCATCGAAAAAGCCCGCAGTCTCATGCCCGACATCGCCGTTACGAGCGACGTGATCGTCGGCTTCCCGGGCGAGACCGAGGAGGAGTTCGAGGATACGCTCCGTCTTGTGGAAAGGGTGCGCTTCGATATGCTGTTCACCTTCATATATTCTCCGCGCGTAGGCACTCCCGCGGCAGAAATGCCCGACCCGTACACCCGCGAGGAAAAGCAGCTGCGCTTTGACAGGCTGCTTGAACTGCAGAACGGCATTTCCGAGCAGCGTCAGGCGGAGCTTGTCGGAAAGACCGTGCGCGTGCTTATCGACGGCGTCGGAGAAGGCTCCCTCACCGCCCGTACCTCCTGCAGCCGCCTTGTCCACGTTCAGGGGGACTCGTCTCTCGTCGGACGGTTTGAAAACGTCCTCATCACCGAAAGCAATTCCTGGAGCCTTAAAGGCGAATTAAGCATATAGAGGTGATTTTCATTGGCCGAAGGAACGCCCATGATGATCCAGTACCATAAGATCAAGGACAAGCTGCCGGACTGCATCCTTTTCTTCCGTCTCGGCGACTTTTACGAAATGTTCAACGAGGACGCCGTTATCGCCGCCCGCGAGCTTGATCTTGCCCTTACCACCCGCGACCGTTCCCGTCCTCCCGAGGAGCAGACCCCCATGTGCGGCGTTCCCTACCACGCTTATGAAAGCTACGTCGCCCGGCTGCTCTCCAAGGGCTACAAGGTCGCCGTATGCGAGCAGCTGGAGGATCCGGCTCTCGCCAGGGGCCTTGTTGACAGGGACGTTATCAGGATAATCACTCCCGGCACCGTGATAGAACACTCCATGCTCGAGGAAAACCGTCCCAACTATATTTCCTCGGTATTTCTCTCCGACGACGCCGGCGCGGTCTGTTTTGCCGACATTTCCACCGGCGAATTCCTTGCCGCGGAGTTCCAGGGCAGGGACTGCTCCGGACATATCGCGAACGAGCTCGTGCGCTACTCTCCGTCCGAGGTACTTCTCAGCGATCCCGCCGCGGCCGATCCCGGCATATCCCTGCTTCTGAGGGAGCGCATGAACTGCATGTGCCACGGCGGACAGGGGTATTTTGAGCAAAGCGCCGGAGGCGAATACTTCAGGGAGCATTTTTCTTCTCTCGACCCGGCCTCCGTCAGCCCCGGCGTCGTGTCCGCGGCCGGGGCGCTGCTGAGCTACCTGCACGAAACGCAGAAGACCTCCCTCGGACACATCGACGCTCTCACGCTGTATTCCTCCGGGCGCTACATGGAGCTTGACTGGCAGACGCGCCGCAATCTCGAGCTGACCGAAACGATGCGCTCTCAGGACAAAAAGGGCAGTCTGCTGTGGGTGCTGGACAAAACGCGCACCTCCATGGGCGGACGCCTGCTGCGCTCGATGATAGAAAAGCCCCTGCTCTCCCCCGCCGTCATCAAGCAGCGGCTAAACGCCGTGGCGGAGCTTGCCGACGGCACGGTGCTGCGCGGCGAGCTGCGCGACGCGCTGAAAAACATAGACGACGTCGAGAGGCTCACCGGGCGCATAGTATACGGCAATTCCAACGCCCGCGACCTTGCCGCGCTCGCCTCCTCGGCCGCCGAGCTGCCCCGCATCAAGGCCCTGCTCGCGCCGGTGAAATGCGCCCTGCTGCAAAAAACGGCCGCTTTTGACGAGCTTGCCGAGGTCCGCACCCTCATTGAGGCCGCCATAGGCGACGATCCTCCCTTCTCCGTGCGCGAGGGCGGCATGGTCCGGCCAGGCTACTCCGACGAGGTGGACCGTCTGCGCGGGCTTACGGAAAACGCCCGCGGAGCGGTCGCGTCAATAGAGAGCGCGGAGCGGGAGCGTACGGGCATAAAAAAGCTGCGCATAGGCTACAACAAGGTATTCGGCTACTATATAGAGATACCGCGCAGCCAGAGCGAAGCGGTGCCGGATAATTACATACGCCGCCAGACCCTCGTAAACTGCGAGCGTTTCATAACCGAAGAGCTCAAAGATCTCGAATCCCAGCTGCTCACGGCCCACGACAGGCTCACGCAGCTTGAATACCAGATATTCAAGGAGCTGACCGACGCGGTATCGGCCATGGCCTCCGTTATCAGGCAGACCGCCGCCGATATCGCCCTGCTCGACGCTCTGTGCTCCCTTGCCGAAACGGCGGTCAAAAACGGCTACTGCATGCCGGAGGTGGACGTATCCGGCGTGATCGACATAAGGGAGGGCCGCCACCCCGTTGTGGAACGCGCCCAGCGCGATACCCTATTCGTTCCCAACGACACCGTCATGGACGCGGGGGAAAACCGCGTCGCCATCATTACCGGCCCGAACATGGCCGGCAAATCCACTTACATGCGCCAGACCGCGCTCATCGTCCTCATGGCTCAGATAGGCTCCTTCGTACCCGCCCGCAGCGCGCGCATAGGCATAGCCGACAGGATCTTTACCCGCATCGGCGCCTCCGACGACCTTGCCGCCGGTCAGTCCACCTTCATGGTAGAGATGACCGAGGTGGCGTCCATACTGAAAAACGCGGGGCCGAACAGCCTGCTGATACTCGACGAGATAGGACGCGGCACCTCCACCTACGACGGCATGGCCATAGCCCGCGCGGTGGTGGAATACTGCGCCGATCCGAAAAAGCTGGGAGCCCGCACCATGTTCGCGACCCACTATCATGAGCTGACCCGTCTCGAGGATACCCTCAGCTGCGTAAAAAATCTCAGCACTGCCGTCAAGAAGCGCGGAGACGACGTTATATTCCTGCGCCGCATAGTACACGGCGGGGCCGACCGCAGCTACGGCATCGAGGTCGCCAAGCTCGCCGGAGTGCCCGACAGCGTGATCAGGCGCGCGAAGGACGTGCTTTCCGAGCTGGAAAAAGGCGGCGCTCCCGCCCCGGCCGCTCCCGCACCCGCCGGGGACGACGGACAGCTTTCGCTTTCCTCGCTGGCCGACAGCGCCGCGGCCGCGCGCATACGGGCGTGCGAGCCCGAGACGCTCACGCCCATAGAGGCGATGAATTTGCTGTTCGAGCTCAAAAAGATGCTTCAATGAGAGGTTTTTCATGGATACGGAAAAGAAGAGGGCCCTCAGACGCCACCGTCTGATCTGGCGCATCATTTACCTGCCTTTCTATATTCTCTGCCGTATTTTGTTCAACTACCGCTTCAGGCGCGTCGGGCAGATATCGCCTCCGTATATAGTCGTCGCCAACCACTCGAACGCGTGGGATCAGTTTCTTGTCGCCCTTCCCTTCGGTCCGGGCGGGCACATGTACTTCCTTGCCAGCGAGCATATTTTCCGCAGCCCGCGCATCGCCTCGATCATCAACTGGCTTGCCGCGCCGATATCCCGCACCAAGGGCGGCTCGGACGCCTCCGCGGTCATTTCCATGCTCCGCTGGCTGAAAAACGGCGTAAGCGTATGCCTTTTCCCCGAGGGAGAAAACACCTTCAACGGCCGCACGGGCCGCATGCACCCCGCGACCGCCAAGCTGCTGAAAAAAGCCGGCGTGCCGGTGGTGACCTTCCGCATCACCGGAGGTCATCTTTCCCTGCCCCGCTGGGCGCGCTCCCGCCGCCGCGGCGTCATGGAGGGGAGCGCAGTCGGCATATACACTCCCGAGCAGCTCCGCGGCATGAGCACGGACGAGATAAACGCCGTGCTTGAGCGCGATCTTCACGTAGACGCGTTCGCCTCCCAGCAGGCGGCTCCCATAGCCTACAAGGGGCGCCGTCTCGCCGAGGGGCTCGAGCAGTTTTTATATCTCTGTCCCGCCTGCGGCTCGACCGACAGCTTCAAAAGCAGCGGAAACAGCTTCACGTGCTCCCGCTGCGGCATGAGCGTGACTTACGGCGTTTACGGCTTATTCGGCGAAAACGCTCCCTTCCGCGATCCCGCGGCCTGGGACGACTGGCAGGAAAAGCGTCTCGACGAACTCTGCGCCGGCGGAGATACCGTCTTTTCCGACGGCGGCGCGGTGCTGCGGCGCGTCGGGGACGATCACACAAGGACCCCCGCCGCCTCCGGCGGCGTGAGGCTGGACTCTTCCGCGCTGAGCGTAGGCGAAATGAGCTTTCCCCTCTCGGGCATGTCCGAGCCCTCAATGTGCAGCTTCGCCGGAAGCGAGACCCTGCTCTTCTCTCCGGACGGTCACGAGCGCTACGAGCTGTGCCTGACCGACGGACACAGCGTGCGCAAATATTACAGGGCCATGGAGCATCTTCTGAGCCGACGGCAATGATCCGCTATCCGCCTTTCACCGCCGATAAAGTCGTCCGGACTTTATCGGCGACTTTTTTCGCGGAGTTTTTTATCGGGAAACGACTATTATCGTGGGGAAAGGAGCGATATCGCATGAATGGTCCGTCGCTTTACGACACCCGGAAAATAATGTACGTTTCTCCGAATTCGATACTTCCCAACCCCGATCAGCCGCGGCGGCAGTTTGATCCCGCCTCCCTTTCGGAGCTTGCGGAAAGCATACTGCGCTACGGCGTACTGCAGCCGCTCACCGTAAGACGGCTGCCTCAGGGCGGCTTCGAGCTCGTGGCGGGCGAGCGCAGGCTGCGGGCTTCAAAGCTCGCGGGCCTTAAAAGCATCCCCTGCATACTTCTGAACGTGGACGGCGAAAGCTCCGGGCTGATCGCCCTTGTGGAAAATCTCCAGAGACGTGATCTCGATTTCATAGAGGAGGCGGAGGGCCTCTCCACGCTCATAAAAAAATACGGCATTTCCCAGGAGGAAGCCGCCAGACGCATAGGCAAATCACAGTCCGCCGTGGCAAACAAGCTGCGTCTGCTGAAGCTGTCGCCGGAGATACTTTACATACTGCGGGAAAACTCGCTGAGCGAGCGTCACGCCCGCGCCCTGCTGCGCCTTCCCGACGACGGCGTCCGCCTCGCGGCGCTGAAAGTCATACTCGACAAAGCTCTCAACGTCGCCGCGGCGGAAGCTTACGTTGACGAGCTTTTGTCCGGAGATCCGTCTTCTCCCGCCTCGCCCGCGAAAAAAGCGAGAAAAAAGAGCCCCTTTTTCGTGATCAAGGACGTCAGGATATTCCTGAACACCGTCACGAAGGGGCTCGGATTGATGAAACGCTCCGGCATAGACGCCGAATTGGAAAAGCAGGAAACGGACGGCGCGCTGGTGCTGACCATCACGATACCCCGCAGGGCATGAATGCGGCGGCCGTCTAATCCGCCGCGGCTTCCAGCTTTTTCAGCGCGGATATGAATTCCGGGGGCAGCCGGCAGGTAAACTCCATTTCTTTTCCCGTAGAGGGATGAACGAATTTGATCGTCCTGGCGTGGAGGCACTGGCTGCTCAGACCAAGCTCTCCGGCCCTGCCTCCGTAAACCGTGTCGCCCGCCACAGGATGCCCCAGGTACGACATGTGCACTCTGATCTGATGCGTACGCCCCGTTTCGAGCATGCAGCGCAGATAGGTATATCCCGGGTATTCCCTGAGCACCTCGTAACGGGTTTTCGCGCTGCGGGAATTCGTATTCGTCACGGCCATTTTTTTGCGGTCGGTCGGGTGGCGGCCTATGGGGGCGTCTATCTCTCCTTCGGGCTGTCTGAGATGCCCGCGTATTATCGCCTCATACACGCGCGAAAGGCTGCGCGAGCTCAGCTGTCCGGCAAGGGCCGCGTGGGCTCTGTCGTTCTTGGCGGCGAGCATGAGGCCCGACGTGTCCTTATCCAGCCTGTGCACTATGCCGGGGCGCAGCTCTCCGCCTATGCCGGACAGGCTGTCTCCGCAGTGATGCATCAGCGCGTTCACGAGCGTGCCGCTGTAATTGCCCGGGGCCGGATGGACCACCATGCCCTTGGGCTTGTTTATCACTATCAGATCCGCGTCCTCATATACTATATCGAGCGGGATATCCTCCGCGAGTATACGCGCCTGCTCCGGCTCCGGCACGGTTATCTCGAAGCTTTCGCCTTCGGCGGCCTTATGGTTCTTTCTTACGGTCTTCCCGCCGCATACGGTCACCGCGCCCGACTCTATCAGCTGCTGGGCGCGGTTTCTGCTAATTCCTTCAAGATGCTGCGCTATGAGCGCGTCGAGCCGCGTTCCGGCGTCGTCTTCAGTTACCGTTATTATCGGCATCGTGTTTCTCCGTTTTCCTTCCGCCCGATCCTGACTTCTCCGACGCGAGGCTTTTATCGAATATGAGGCAGGCGCACAGGATGATCCCGCCCACGGTCACGAAGCAGTCCGCCACGTTGAATACCGGGAAGTCAATGAAAAGCGTTCTGAACATGTCTACGACGTATCCGTTGATAAGCCTGTCGGCTGCGTTTCCGAGCGCCCCGCCGAGTATCATCGCAAGGCTCAGCGAAAGCGCTCCCGAGCGGCGGCGCCCGGCAAGCAGATATACGAACAGCACGGCGCAGACCGCCGCGGTCAGGCCCAGAAGGAGCGGGCGCATATTCTGCAGCATACTGAAAGCCGCGCCGTAATTATGAACTACCGTAAGGCTCATTACCCCCGGTATCAGATCGGTCTCTCCGCCCACCGGCAGCATACGCACCATCGCCAGCTTTGACCACTGATCGACGAGCATGATAACGACAGCGATGAAAATATAATACATAGAGCCCTCCGGCCCGATACGCGCTCAGCCGGGCGCCGTCGGGCATATTTTCATTCGGCGCGGTCCTCCCGGACCGCGCCGAATACATATGTCACTGCGCTCTTACGACCGCCGCGCATCTGGGACAGAGCTCCGGATGCTCCTTATCCTCTCCCACGCGGCTGTCATGCGTCCAGCAGCGTACGCATTTCTTTTCCCCGCTCGCTCTTATTTCCGCCGTCACTCCGGGAGTGTCTCCGGCGTAGGCGTCGAATTCGCCGTCCTTCACCTCGACCGAGGAAACGATGAACAGAGTCTTGAGATCGTACCCGCCGAGCTCCTTTTTCAGCTCCGGATCCGAGACGTGCAGCACGACCTCGGCGTCAAGGGGCTTGCCGATCGTCTTTTCCGCTCTTGCGAGCTCAAGGGCCTTGTTCACGTCCGTTCTCAGCTTCATCATGCGCTCCCAGCTCTCCGCCTTTTCCGCGGGCAGCTCAAGCGCGGGATCGTACCGGGGCATATCGTTGAACATGACGCTCTCGCCGTCGTCCGAGGCTCCGTGAGGCATGCAGGCCCATATTTCCTCGGCGGTGAACGAAAGGATGGGCGCCAGCATGCGCACCATTGCGTCGAGTATCATATACATCGCGCTTTGCGCGCTGCGGCGCAGAAGTCCGTTTTTCTCCTCGCAGTAAAGCCGGTCTTTGATAACGTCGAGGTAGAAGTTGGACATGTCTATCACGCAGAAATTGTGAACGGCGTGATAGATTATATGGAAGTCATAGCTGTCGTAAGCCTCGCGCACCTTCTTAACGAGCGCGTTGAGCTTCGATACGGCCCATCTGTCCAGCTCGGTCATTTCTTCGACGGGCACCGTCCCGTCGGGATCAAAGCCGTCGAGGTTTCCGAGCATGTAGCGGCTCGTGTTTCTTATCTTGAGATAGATATCGGAAAGCTGCTTGAAGATATTGTCCGAGGCGCGTACGTCCACGTGATAATCCGAGGACGCGACCCAGAGTCTGAGCATGTCCGCGCCGTACTTGTCGATTATCTCCTCGGGGGCAACGGAATTGCCCAGAGATTTATGCATCGCCTTGCCTTCGCCGTCCACGACCCAGCCGTGGGTTATCACCGTTTTGTACGGAGCCTTTCCGCGCGTTGCCACGGAGGTCAGCAGCGACGACTGGAACCAGCCGCGATACTGATCCGCGCCCTCGAGATAAACGTCGGCAGGCCATTCGCTCGCGTCGTTTTTAAGCAGCGAGGCTATATGCGACGAGCCGGAATCGAACCATCCGTCCAGGGTGTCCGCTTCCCTGTCAAAGTCTCCCGAAGCGCCGCAGTGCGGGCATTTGAAGCCCTCGGGGAGCAGCTGCTCCGTCGTCATCTCATACCAGCAGTTCGAGCCCTTTTCGCCGAACAGCTCGGATACTCTCGCAATGGTCTCGTCGGTGCAGATGGGCTTTCCGCATTTTTTGCAGTAAAACACGGGGATGGGCAGACCCCAGCGGCGCTGCCGGGAAATGCACCAGTCGGCGCGGTCGCGCACCATGCTGACTATTCTCTCTCCGCCCCATTCCGGCAGCCACTTCACGCTGCCGCAGGCCTCCGCGGCCTCATCCTTGAAGCTGTCCACACTGCAGAACCACTGGTCCGTGGCGCGGTATATTATGGGCTTTTTGCAGCGCCAGCAGTGGGGATACTGGTGAACGATCTCCTCGCTCGTCAGCATCGCTCCGCAGGCGCACAGCTCGTCGTAGATCGCGTCGTTGGCCTTTTCGTAGTACATGCCCTCGAATTTGCCGGCCTCCGCGGTCATCATGCCGCGGGAGTCCACGGGCACGAGCGTGCCGATATTCGTAACGCCGCTGTCGTCGTACTTGCGGCATATCGCATAGTCCTCGGCGCCGTGACCGGGGGCGGTATGCACGCAGCCGGTGCCGGCCTCGAGCGTAACGTGATCTCCGTTGAGAACTACGGAGCTGCGGTCATATATCGGGTGCTTCGCCGTCATCAGCTCGAATTCGCTGCCCTTGAGCCTGGCAAGCACCTTGCCGCCCTCTATCCCCGCCCTGCTCAGAACGCCCGCGGCGAGCTGATCGGCCAGGATATACACTTCGCCCGAAGGCACCTGCATCAGCACGTAGTCGAGATCGGCGTTGAGACATATGGCGAGGTTGCCGGGGATGGTCCACGTCGTGGTCGTCCAGATGACGAAATACACCTTGTCGGTATCGCAGAAGCGTCCGAGCCTGCCCTTATCGTCAAGCAGCTTGAACTTGACGTAAATGGAGCGGCACTTATCGTCGGAGTATTCTATCTCCGCCTCGGCAAGAGCGGTCTCGTCGCTCGGGCACCAGTATACCGGCTTAAGGCCCCTGTAGATGTAACCCTTGGAGTACATCTGCCCGAATACCTTCACTTCCTCCGCCTCGAACTTCGGATCCATGGTCAGATAGGGATGCTCCCAGTCGCCCAGAACGCCGAGGCGTATGAACTGCGAGCGCTGGATATCTACAAAATCGGCGGCGAATTGATGACACGCGCTGCGGAACTCCGGCACGGACATTTTCTTCCTGTCGAGCTTGTTCTTTTTGATTATCGCGCTTTCGATGGGCATTCCGTGGTTATCCCATCCGGGCACGTAAGGCGCGTGCCACCCGGTCATGTTCTTATACCGGACGATAAAATCCTTCAGTATTTTATTCATCGACGTTCCCATGTGGATATATCCGTTGGAGAACGGAGGTCCGTCGTGCAGGACAAATTTCGGTTTTCCGGCGTTTTTCTTCATCAGAGCGCCGTAAATGTCCTTCTCGTTCCACCCTTTGAGCCATTCGGGCTCTCTCTTGGGCAGTCCCGCCCGCATGGGAAAATCGGTTTTCGGCAAATTCAGCGTTGCATTGTAGTCCGTCGCCATGGTCTGTATCTTTCCCTTCTGTCAATTTCGCCACGCGGCGATTGCCGCGTGGCGCGCTAATGCCGTTCGTTCCGGTCCGTTTTTATTTGCCGGACTCGTAATTGGCTCCGAATTTAAGATTTTCCAGATCTATCCTGTCGCCCTTTCCGCCGGGAAACGCCGAGGCGGCTCCGGGCTCATAAGTTCTGGTATTGTCATCTTCATCGGCGGAGCTTATGCTCTGTTCCATTATCTTTGCGATGGAATTCTCTATACTCCTGGCCGTCTCGCTTATCATTTCCTCGCGCTGCTCCGCCGTGGCGGCCGCCTGCTTCTCAGGCTGCTCCTCCGGCTCGGCAAAGTCATAGATCCTGTCGAGGCTGAGGATATATTCCCTGGCCGCCGCTCTTATAAGGGCAAGATATTCGGATGTGTTTTTCTTTGCCGCGGCAAGGGCGGCCTCCTCGGCGGCGAGATCGTCCTGCAGCTCCTTGCGTCTCAGGACGGCGGCGTCCTCGGCCTCGGCAAGCAGCTGCTGCTTCTGCGACTCGGCCTCCTCGTTTATCTCCTTTGCCGTTCTCTTGGCGCTGAGCAGGGCCATTCTCATGGCGTCCTCGGTGGAGCGGTATTCCTCCACCTTGTCCACGAGAACTTTTATCTTGTTTTTAAGGATCGCGTTTTCCTTGTAGAGTGCGGAATAATCCTGACTGAGCTGAGTAATGAACTCATCCACCGAGGCCATTACGTAGCCGCCGATTACCGCCTTGTCAAATTCTTTTTTTGTTATTTCCTGAGGCGTCAGCATACTCTGTCTATCCTTTCACCGGCTGTGCGATCAAAAATACTGGCTGTTGTTCTCCAGCTCGTCCATAAGATCGCCGAGTATCTCAACGTTGTACGGCGTGATCATATAGGTGCTGACGGCGATTTTTTTGATCTTTCCCTCCTGGGCGTAGGCGACTCCGCTGAGGAAATCGAGTATGCGCCGCGATACGTCCTTTCCGGTGGACTCGAGATTGAGCACCACGGTGCGTTTATCTCTGAGATGATCCGCGATCTCTTTGGCGTTTTCGAATTTATCGGGCTCTACCACGACGACCTGAAGCTGCGTAGTGGCATGGATATTAACTATTTTGTTTTTCTTGTCCTGCACGCTCTGCTGTACAAACGTTTCCTGCTGTTCCGCGGCGGATGCTTTCTGAGTGGATTTCGACGTGAAATCGCTGTCGTATTCGTCGTCGTAATCGTCTACAGGCCTTGCAAGTCTTTTAATCTCATCAAGAAATCCCATAATAATCTCCTATCCGTCCTTCTTTTATCTGCTTCCGAAAATGGCGGAACCGACACGCACCATATTCGATCCTGCTTTAATGGCCCGGGTAAAGTCCCCGCTCATTCCCATAGACAACACTTTTATAAAGGTATTATCGTATTTTTTTGCTCTTATGTCAACAAAAAGCTTGTACATTTCGTCAAAATATGTATATTTTCCGGAAAAAACGTCTCCTACCGGAGGAATGGCCATGAGGCCGAGCAATCTTACTCCTTCCGTGCCCGCCGCAAGCTCGACGGCCCGTTCCGTCTCCTCGGGCGCGAAGCCGCCCTTGGACTCTTCCCTGCCTATGTTGATCTCCAGCAAAATGTCCTGCACCGTACCCAGCTGCACCGCTTTGCGGCCTATGAGCTGCATAAGCTCCGGGGAGTCTACCGAATGTATCAGCTCGACGCGGCCCACCACGTACTTCACCTTATTTTTCTGCAGTCTGCCGATAAAATGCAGCGGCGCGCCTTCATATGCTCCCAGAGCGGCTTTTTCCGTCATCTCGTTTACCCTGTTTTCGCCTACCGCGTCCACGCCGGCTTTTATCGCTTCTCTGATAAGCTCGGGACCCTTTGTTTTCGAAGCCGCCAGCAGGCAGACCTCTCTGCCCTCGGCCGCGCGTTCGATCTCCTCGCGGATCGCCCTGACGTTTCCCGCTATATCTGTCATGCTACCTCACGACCTTTCCATCGCTCAGTTTTTTCGCGCTGACGATAATACTGTCGCCTTCCTTGAGCCTGCTGCTCTTTACCACGTAGAAATCGCCCATGTCTCTGATTATCTCTACGTCCTTCCGTTCCGCCTGCAGCCCGGTATTTACGTAAACGAAGGTCTTGCCGTCGTCGTCCACGTGCATTCCCTTTCTCGGGACTCTTATTCCCTTTTCCTCGGTGAATATGAGCTCGGCGTCCTGGCGGCGCAGCGTGAGAACGTCGGAAAGGGCTCTGTCGCTGGAAAACACCGCGGCGCACTTGCCGTTCTCGGGAGAACTGACGCTCTCCAGCGTCATGTATAGGCTCTCGTTGTAGTAGCGTCCGAAAAGCACGCGCACCTTCTGTCCCTTTTTCAGAAGCTGGCAGTCTTTTTGGTCGACCAGCGCCGCATAATACCACTTCACGCCGTACACGAGCTTGCCGAGAGCGAAATCCGGCTCGTCGTGCTCTTCCCGCAAGATCTCTCCGAGCCTCGAAACGCTCAGGTTGTCAAGCTGCGAAGCGTTCAGCGTTTCCCATCCGTCCGCCGCGCTGCTGAAAAGGCCCGACGACGGCGCGGTCACCGTTGCGGTAATGAGCCTGTCGGCGTCGCCGAGCTCGCTGCGCTGCTTTTTCAGCTCCCCGATCTGACCGAGGACCCTGTCGCGGCTCTGCGAGCCCGTAAAGGCCATCATCCTCAGTCCGAGCGCGAGCTCCTCCGTGCCCGACAGGTCTCTTGCGTAAACGCTTCTTCTCAGTTCAAGCACGTCGGCGTCTATCCTCGCGTCGAGCTTGAGCATGTCCTCGGCCGAGGCGTCCTCGGCGGTCAGCGCCTCGAGCTGGCGTATCTGCGCGTCAAGCTCGCCTATGCGCACGGCCTTCTGCAGATCGTCGGTATCGTTGAAGGCCTCCGCGATCTCCTCGTTTTTGGTCACTCTTTTCCCGTCTTCCGCCGAGATATACACGGTGTTGTAAACGCTGTACAGCACCTCTTCGTCCCGCACCACCACGCCGGACGCCGCGGCGCTGTCGCGCACCGTATACGGCACCGCCACCGCGGTGCGGAACGGATCGTTCGCCGCCTGCAGTATGTAGATTATCAGATATGCCAGTGCCGCGGCAAAAAACAGGAACCCGGCTATTTTGATCGCGGCGTTCGTTTTTTTCATATCTCTCTCCCGAAATCCTGCGTTCTATTCCTCCTGGGCAAGCTTTATCTGCCTTGAAGGGACTATTGTGGATATCGCGTGCTTATATATCAGCTGCTGCCTGCCTTCGGTGTCCAGCACCACGGTGAAGCTGTCAAAGCCCGTGACAACGCCGCGCATCTGGAAACCGTTCATGAGAAACATGGTAAGCTGCATTTTTTCTTTTCTCGCCTGGTTGAGGAACAGGTCCTGCAAATTAAGAGTCTTCTGCATTTTCGACACCTCTGTAATATATTTCGAGCCTCCGCTCCCGGCTATATTAAACCTTTTTCTTCCATTAATTGTGTCGAAATAAGGGCGGCTTTCGCGTAATCACGATTTTTTTCCCAAATTATCCACTCAACGTCTCCGTGGGACCTGAGCCAGGAAAGCTGACGTTTCGCGTACCGTCTCGACTCGCGCTTTATCAGCTCGGCGGCCTGCGAAAGGGAGCATTCTCCGCGCAGCGCCGGGATAAGCTCCTTATAGCCTATCGCCTGCATCGCGGTGCTGTTTTCCGAAAGCCCCGACCCGAGCAGCGAGCGGACCTCGTCGGCGAGCCCCTGCTCGAGCATTCTGTCCACGCGGGCGTCGATGCGCGCGTACAGGTCGCTTCTGTCGGCGTAATCGAGAGCTATCCTGCAGTGGTCGTACTTAGGCGGCAAAAGCGCGGTCTCGCGGTTGTGCTGCGTGACGGTCCTGCCGGTGGAGTAATAGACCTCCAGCGCGCGGACTATGCGTTTTTTATCGTTTGCCGCAAGCCTCGCGGCGCTCTCGGGGTCCGCCTCGGCGAGCTTTGAGAGCATTGCCTCGCCTCCGAGCTCGTCGTACTGCGCGGCGAAGCGTTCGCGCAGGGCCGCGTCTCCGCCGGGAAAGCTGCGGCCGTAAAGCAGAGAGTCTATATACAGCCCCGTGCCGCCCACAATTATCGGCAGCTTTCCCCGGGCGATGATATCGTCTACGCAGGCCGAAGCCTCCTCGACGTACCTCGCTGCGGAATAGGCCTCGGAGGGGTCAACGGTTCCGATGAGATGATGAGGTATGCCCCTCATTTCCTCTTCCGTCGGAGCGGCGGTGCCTATGCGCATGCCCCTGTATATCTGCATCGAATCGGCAGAAACTATCTCTCCGTTCAGTCTTTCGGCCATGACCGTGCCCAGCTCGCTCTTGCCCGTGGCCGTGGGCCCGGTGATGACCAGCAGTCCTTTCATCAGTTTCTCAGCGAATGCAGAGGCGCCGGGATGCGCCCGCCCCTGGCGATGAATTCCGCGCTGGAGAATTCATGCACCGGCATCACGGGAGCGCTTCCGAGCAGCCCGCCGAAATCCACGCGCTCGCCGACCTTTTTTCCCGGCGCGGGTATTATCCGAACGGCCGTGGTCTTGCCGTTTACCACGCCTATCGCCGCTTCGTCCGCGATGATCGCCGCTATCGTCTCGGCCGGCGTGTCTCCGGGAACGGCTATCATGTCAAGGCCCACGGAGCATACGCAGGTCATCGCTTCCAGCTTGTCCAGCGCCAGCGAGCCTCTCTCGGCTCCGGCGATCATGCCCGCGTCCTCGCTTACGGGAATAAACGCTCCCGACAGGCCTCCCACGCTGCTGGAGGCCATCACGCCGCCTTTTTTCACGGCGTCGTTCAGCAGGGCGAGAGCCGCCGTGGTCCCGTGGGTCCCCACGCTCTCGAGTCCCATTTCCTCGAGTATGTCCGCCACGCTGTCTCCCACCGCCGGAGTCGGCGCCAGCGACAGATCGACCACTCCGAAAGGCACGTTCAGTCGTTTCGAGGCCTCGCGCGCCACGAGCTCGCCCATGCGCGTTACCTTGAAGGCCGTTTTTTTGATCGTCTCCGCGACCACGTCAAAGGGCTCTCCGCGGCAGGCCTTCAGCGCGTGATGCACCACGCCGGGGCCGCTCACGCCCACGTTTATGACGCACTCGGCCTCTCCCACGCCGTGGAACGCGCCGGCCATGAAGGGATTGTCCTCCACCGCGTTCGCGAACACCACGAGCTTCGCGCAGGCCATGCCTCCGCTGTCCGCGGTGAGCTCCGCGGCTTTTTTGACCTTTTCGCCCATGAGGCGGACGGCGTCCATGTTGATGCCCGAGCGCGTCGTGGCCACGTTCACGCTGGAGCAGACCAGCTTCGTGGATGCGAGCGCCTCGGGTATGGCGTCTATCAGCCGCCTGTCGCTGTTCGTGAAATCCTTGTGAACGAGAGCGGAGAAGCCGCCGATGAAGTTCACGCCCGTCTCCGCCGCAGCCCTGTCGAGAGTCCGCGCTATATCCGCGTAATCTCCCCCCGCGCAGCCCGCCGCGACAAGCGATATCGGCGTTACGGAGATGCGCTTGTTCACTATGGGTATCCCGAACTCCGCTTCGATGTCCTCTCCGGTCTTTACCAGGTCGGCCGCGAGACGGGTGATCTTATCGTATATTTTTCCGCAGCAGACGCGCATATCCGCGTCCGCGCAGTCGAGCAGCGAGATGCCCATGGTGATGGTGCGTATGTCGAGATGCTGCTGGTCTATCATCTCGATAGTCTGTATTATTTCGTTTCTGCTTATCATATGCGGTGCATTGCCTCAAAGATATCCGAGCGCTGTATGCGTATGGTCAGCGCGGTCTTTTCTCCCTCTTCGGCGAGCATGTCGCTGAGCTCGTTGAAGCGCACGCGGCACTGCGCGGTATCCACCATCATTATCATCGTAAAATAATCCTGCATGACGGTCTGGCTGATATCCAGCACGTTCACGCCGTTCGCCGCGAGTATCGCGCACACGTCCGCGATTATGCCCACGCGGTCCTTTCCGATAACAGTAACTATTGCTTTCACCGAACTACCGTTCCTTCCTGCTGTTTTGTAAGCTCATCGAGCGTCATGCCGAAAGACGGCATGAAATTCTTTATGAAATATTTGACCTCGGGCATGGGCAGCTGTTCGAGAGCCTCTCTGATCTGCTGCTCCGCCGAGCGGAATTCGCTGTTTCCCGCGCGGATCTCCTCCACGCATTTTATGTACGCCGAGAGCTTGTCCGCCGCCTTCACCAGGCTGAGCGTATCCTCGTCCCGGCAGTCGAGCAGACGGCCGTATTCCGGTCTGAGCTCCGGCGGAAGCATCTCCAGCAGCTTTTCTCCCGCCGCTTTTTCCACGGCCTTGTACGCGCCGCTTATCTCTGCGTTGAGATACTTCACCGGCGTCGGCAGATCCCCGGTGATTATCTCGGGAGCGTCGTGAAAAAGGGCGGCCGCCGCGGCGGCGGCGGGATCCGCGCTTCGGCCGAGCACGTCTCTGCGTATCACGGCCAGCGCGTGGGCTATCACGGCCGTCATGTGAGAATGCTCCTGTATGTTTTCCTGATAGCTGTTGCGCATCAGTCCCCAGCGTTTTATATGGCGCATCCGTGATATCAGCGCGAAAAAGCTGTTTGTCATCCGTTCCTCCGCTCCGGTCCGCGATCCGTTTTTCCGTATTCTTTTCCCGGTTTTCGCTCCGTGATTTTTAACGTATATTATACATCTTTTTTCTTACTGCCGCAAGTCCCTGAAAAAAACTTTGAGCAGCTCCGCGCACTCGTTTTCCATTATTCCGCCGTATATTCTCGGCCTGAATCCGTAGTTTTCCTCAAACAGGTTTATCACGCTTCCGCAGGAGCCCGTATTCGGGTCTCTCGCCCCGTAATACACTCTGTCTATCCTCGCGTTTATTATTGCTCCGGCGCACATCGGGCACGGCTCCAGCGTAACGTAAATGGCGCATCCGCCGAGTCTCCAGGCGCCCTCGGCCGCGCAGGCGTCGGCAATGGCCTCTATCTCCGCGTGAGCGAGGGCGTTTTGCTCTCTTTCCCTGCGGTTGCGTCCGCGGCCTATAACGGCTCCGTCCTTTACCACCACGCAGCCCACCGGCACCTCTCCCTCCGCCTCCGCCATGCGCGCGAGCTTCAGGGCCTCTTCCATGAATTCGTTTCGTTCCACTGTATAATTCTTTCCTCTCCGGCAGATAATCCCACTGTAAATATTTTTCGGGAGGTAATCGCATGAAAATCAGCGAGCTCGTCATCGCCTCACCGGTATCCGTGCAGACCGACGACAGCGTCGCCTCTGCCGCGCGGCTGCTCAGCCGGCGCAATATCGGAGCTCTTCCCGTAACGGACGCCGACGGAAGGCTGTCCGGCATGATCACCGACAGGGACATCGTGCTTCGCTGCGTTGCGGCGGGCAGAGATCCCGAAGGCACCTGCGTCGGAGAAATAATGAGCGAGCGCGTGGTCAGCGTTTCCCCGGACGCCGAGGCTTCCGAAGCGGCCGAGCTCATGAGCCGGGAAAAGATACGCCGTCTTCCGGTGGTGCGCGACGGGCGGCTGTGCGGCGTGCTGTCCCTGTCGGATATAGTCCGCTGCGGCGACTTTTACATGGAGGCGGCCCGGGCTTTCGCGGACATCTCCTCCAACGTCACCCGCGGCTGAGCGCGCCCGCGGGGCGTCAGTCGAGCGACAGTCCGAAATATTTCCGGACGGCCTCGGCCATTTCCTCCCGGCTCAGGGTCCGCCGGACGACGCTCCCGCCCCTGCGTTCCGTAAGATCGTCGGCGAATACCGAATATCTCCCGTCGTCGGTGTAGATGTTCAGCATGAGCGCGTGTCTGAATACGGAGAGGGGATGCTCCGAGGTATAAAAACTCGATATCACGAAATCCTCCTCGTTGGCCGGTCTGTCGTCAAAGGCGAGCATATCCTCAAAGCTTCCGTCCTTCAGTATCTGGACCGTATAGTCCGTTTTATCGGAGCGCGCTATCCTGTATACGTTCCCGTGCGAGCTCTGCTCCTCTCCGGGCTCCAGGCGCAGGGGCCGGACAAAGCCGTCTCCTCCGAAGCCCACGTCGCAGAGCCAGCGCGTCCGGCCCAGCTCGACCACGTTCATTCTGTGGCTGTATCCGCCGAAGCCCAGCTCGCCGCCTCTGTTTACCCGGGCAAGCACTCCCTCGGCTTTCATTCCCGCTCCCCGCGCGGCCAGACAGAACAGGCAGTTCATTTCAAAGCAGTAGCCGCCTCTCCGTCCCGTCACGAGCTTGTCGAAAACGGCCTGAGGCGAAACGTCTATGCCGCGGCCCCTCAGCACGTCGATGTTTTCGAACGGGATGTGCGTCAGATGCGCGAAATGCATGCGGCTGAGCACCTCTTCGTCGCTCCCGTTCATATCGGGCGATCCTATCCTGCGCAGATACGCGTCCATGTCAAAGCTCATGTATTTCCCCACTTCCGTTTTTATTGTTTATTATACCTCCCGAAGCCCCGAAAAGCGAGTTTTATTTCACTTTCGGCCCTATCCGCGAAAAACAGTTGACAACGCGCGGCAATGATGCTAATATATCTGTTACCGATAATGACAAACGCTTTGACGGGAAAGAGTAGATCCGGCGCGCATGTTCAGAGAGAGGACGTTCGGTGCAAGTCCTTACAGCGCCCGTTTTGAAGCCCTCCCCGAGCGGCAGAGCCCAAAGGGCCGCGTCCGTGACGCGCCCGAGTATGCTTTGACGGCTTTCCGCCGTTATACGGGATCCGGCATTTTTCGCCGGTCGGAGTGCAGATGCGCCGCATCTGAATTCAGGTGGTAACACGGATCTTATTCGCCCTGAGCTTACAGGCTCAAGGCGTTTTTTATTATGCAAGGAGAAATGAAAATGGACGGCAGTACTCGTACATTCACAAAATCGAGCAAGCTTGACAACGTCTGCTATGACATACGCGGCCCCGTAATGGATGAAGCCCAGCGCATGGAGGCCCTCGGCAGCAAGATAACCAAGCTGAACATCGGCAATCCCGCGCCCTTCGGCTTTGCCGCGCCCGACGAGATCGTTCTCGATCTGATATACAACCTCCGGAACAGCGAGGGCTATTCCGACTCCCGCGGGCTTTTCTCCGCCCGCAAAGCCATCATGCAGTACTGCCAGCTCAAGAACATACCCAACGTCGGGATAGACGATATATTCACCGGCAACGGCGCGAGCGAGCTCATAACCATGTCGATGCAGGGTCTGCTCGACAAGGGCGACGAGATCCTCGTCCCCTCCCCCGATTATCCGCTGTGGACCGCGGCGATCACTCTTGCGGGAGGCACGGCGGTGCATTACCTTTGCGACGAGCAGTCCGACTGGTATCCCGACATCGAGGACATGCGCGGCAAGGTCACGCCCAACACCAAGGGCATAGTCGTCATCAATCCCAATAATCCCACCGGGGCTCTGTATCCCAGGGAGATACTCGAGCAGATCGTCGGCATTGCCAGAGAGCACCGCCTGCTGCTGTTTGCCGACGAGATCTACGACCGGCTCGTTATGGACGGAGAAAAGCACGTCGCGCTCGCCTCCCTCGCTCCGGATCTCATGACGGTCTGCTTCAACGGCCTTTCAAAATCCCATCGCGTTGCGGGGTACCGCTGCGGCTGGATGTGCCTGGCGGGCGACAAGCGCGGCGCGAAGGATTACATCGACGGGCTCAATCTGCTGGCGAAAATGAGGCTTTGCTCCAACGTGCCGGGACAGAGCATAGTTCAGACGGCTCTCGGCGGCTACCAGTCCGCGGATGAGCTTCTGAAGCCCGGCGGACGTATCTACGAGCAGCGGGAATACATATACTCCGCGCTCAACGATATCCCCGGCATTTCCGTGGTAAAGCCCAAGGCCGCCTTCTATATTTTCCCGAAGATGGATATCGAAAAATTCCACATCCGCAGCGATACGCAGTTCGCCCTCGACCTGCTGAAAAAGACCAAGATACTCATCACCGCCGGCACGGGCTTCAACTGGGTCGCCCCGGATCATTTCAGGATAGTATACCTTCCCGACCTTGAGACCCTGCACGACGCGATGGCGTCCATGAAAAGCTTTTTTGCCGGGTACGTCCAAAAATAACGCGAACAAAACGCCCGTTCCGGAGCAAATTCCGGAACGGGCTTTTTTATCTGGTGATCGCGTGCTTTTTAAAGGTCTATGCCGAGCTTTTCCGCTATCTCCTTCGGCGACATGCCCATAGCCTTGGCCTTGGCCATGACCTTGTTCATGCCGACTCTGGCGGTACGGGGCTTGGGATTGAGCAGGTTTTCCTTGCGGCTCTCGAGCTTTTTGATCTTCGCTTTCAGATCCTTGATCTTTGCCGCCGTGCCTTTCTTTATCTCTTCCAGCTTTGCCTGCTGCGCTTCGATCTCTCCGCGCGCCGCCTCTATCTGCTTCTCGATATCCTCGATAAGCTCCTGGGCCGTTCTGCGGCGTCTTTTTTCAGCCATTGTGTCCTCATTTCCTTTCATCCGGTAATATTGATAATATACTCCGTTTTTCCTCGGAAATCAAGCCCGCGCGGACGGAGGCCGCTTTGCTTTTTTCCGGGTATCCGGGCTCATACCGAGTCCCCCGCGGCAAGCCCGCTCGCCCAGGCCCAGTGAAGATTGAAGCCACCGCAGTCGCCGTCCACGTCCAGCACCTCGCCCGCGGCATACAGGCCGGGACACAGCCTGCTTTCCATCGTGTACGGATCGAATTCGTCTGTGCGTATGCCTCCCGCGGTCACCTGCGCGGCGTCGAAGCCCATCGAGCCGCTCACCTTCATTTTCAGATGCTTCGCGCACGCCGCCAGCCTTGCCGCGCCGTCCTCCGTCAGGTTTCCGAGCCGTCCCGACGGGGACATTCCGCAGCGTTTGACCGTCATTACTCCCAGGCGGCTGTGAAGCATCCCGGCAAAGGCGTTTTCAAGGCTCAGTCCGGGCCATTCCTCCGCGCGTCTGAGCAGCCTGTGCGATATCTCCTCCTCGCTGAGCCGGCAAAGCAGGTCGAGGACTATCTCCGTATCCTTCCCGGAAAGCGCGTCCCTCGAAATATCAAACACTGCCGGGCCGCTGACCCCGTAGTCCGTGAACTGCACCTCTCCGCGCTTTTCGGCCGCCGGGCGTCCCCCGACGATGACCTTCAGCTCCGCCTCCGCTCTCACGCCCTTCAAAGCGCGCGTTTCACCGCCCTCGGTCTTCAGCTGCACCAGAGCGGGCCTCAGCTCCGTGCGGCTGTGTCCCAGCGCCTCAAGCAGCCTGTATCCGCTCATTCCTCCGCCGAGACGGGCCCCCGCGGCTCCGCCGCACGCAATGATAAGCTTGTCCGCGGCGACGGTCTCCTCCGCCGTTTCCAGCGCAAAGCCTTTTCCCCTGCGCCTGACTCCGAGCACCTCGCAGCCGCACCGTACGGATACGCCTCTGCCGGCGGCCGCGAAACGCAGCACGTCTACCACGCTGTTCGCCTGATCGGTGTACGGATATACCCTTCCGTCCTCTTCGACGGCGCAGAGCAGCCCGAGGCTCTCGAACAGCCTTATCGCGCTCTCCGCGTCCGTCCTTTGCAGCGCCGGAACGACAAAATCCGCGCCCCCGTGATATCTGTCCGGGGAAATATTGATATTCGTAAGATTGCAGCGTCCGTTCCCGGTCGCCGCCAGCTTCCGTCCCACTCTTGACTGACGCTCCAGGATCACCACCTGCTTTCCCGGCTTACCGGCCGCTCTGATCGCGGCCATAAGTCCGGACGCTCCGCCTCCCACAACAGCGACAGTCATTTTATCCCTCCCGACGTCAATTTGCCCGCCGCACCGCGGGCGATCCCTCTCCCCCGGCCGGCGCGCTGCTCAAATGCATATCCGTGAATGATTGACAAAATCATTTATTGCATTTATAATCATTATCAGTTGATTTCGAAATACCGACATTTGACCGGGAGGTTATTGATATGAAGACCGTTTCCGTAATATCTCTGCTTCTCGGCGCAGCATCGATAGTGCTGTGCTTCATAAACAAGCCGATCGGCGCGGTATGCGCCGCCGTCTCGCTGATATCGGGAATAATCGCCTACAAATCTCCCGTTGAAAAGAAATCCCTCGCCGCCGCGGGCATGACCTGCGGCGTGGTGGGGCTGCTGCTGAACGTGGTTTTCCTGTTTGTCGGAGCGGGACTCATTCTGCTCCTCACGAGATCCTGAAACGACCCGCGTATTTTATTCAGGCCGCGGTGAGATCACCGCGGCCTCAAATCGTCGTCAAAGCCGCCGAGCCTGCCGGTCCGCGCTCTTCGCCGGGCCGGTCATTTTCTTTTCAGCAGCTTTTCGCCGACCTTATAGATATCTCCCGCGCCCACGGTGAGCACTACGTCTCCCGGTCCGGCCTCCCGGCGCACCGCTTCGGCAAGCTCGCCGAAATCGGCCGAGAAAAACGCGCCCGGCACCTTGTCGGCAAGCTGCTTCGACGAGGTCCCGTCGGTGTTTTTCTCGCGGGCGGCGTATATCTCGGCAAGAAATACCTTGTCGGGCCTTTTGAGCTGAGTTACGAAGGCGTCGAAATGCGCTTTGGTGCGGCTGTAGGTGTGCGGCTGGAATACGCAGAGCACGCGCCTGTATCCCATCGTGTCCACGGCGTCGAGAAGGGCCCGGAGCTCCCTGGGGTGATGCGCATAGTCGTCGTAAACGTCCGCGCCGTTGAAGCTGCCCTTGAACTCCGCCCTGCGGCCTGTGCCCTTGAATTCCTCAAGACCGGCCTCGGCGGTCTTCCCGTCTATCCCGTTGAGATATGCCGCGGCACACGCGGCGAGAGCGTTGTATACGTTGTGCCGTCCGCTGACGTTCAGCTCGATATGCGCATATTTTTCGCCCCTGAATACCGCGTCGAACGACGGCGTCTTCCCCTCTGCGAGGTTTTCCGCTCTCATATCGGCCTCGGGGGTCATGCCGAAGGTGACTATGCGCCTGTCAAGCCCCTTCAGCGCGGCGCGGCAGCCTTCGTCGTCGGCGTTCGCGACGACCCAGCCGTTATCCGGCACCTTGCCGGCAAAGGTCCTGAACGACGCCCTGATATTTTCCTCCGTTCCGAAAAAGTCCAGATGATCGTTGTCCACGTTCAGTATGACCGCCGTCGTGGCGAAGAAATTGTGGAACGAATTATAATACTCGCATGACTCGAGGATTATCGTATCTCCTCCGCCCACGCGGTAACCGGAGCCGAGCAGAGGCAGCGTTCCGCCTATCATCACCGTGGGGTCTTTGCCGGCCTTCATGAAAATATGCGTGACCATGGCGGTCGTGGTGGTCTTGCCGTGGGTCCCCGCCACGCATACGGAGCTGCCGTAGTTTTCCGAAATGGCGCCCCAGGCCTGAGAGCGTTCAAATACCGGTATGCCGAGCCGTCTCGCCCGCTCCACCTCCGGATTGTCGTCGTGAGCCGCGGCGGTACGCACGACGAAATCGGCGCCGTCGACGTTCTCAGCCCTGTGCCCGACGAAAACCTTTATCCCGCTCTCTCTGAGAGTATCGAGAGCGGGGCTGTCGTTCATGTCCGAGCCGCGTATATCCAAGCCTTTGCCCGCCAGGACCATGGCGAGCGGCGCCATGGATACGCCGCCTATTCCTATAAAATGGCCCTTTTTGCCCGGGCTCATATATTGAGCAAAATCCCTGACCTGCATTTCAACACCTCTGATACCATGATTATATTACGCTTTTGCCCGCATTACAATTATTATTTGATTTCTTCGTATTGCTATTTTCGCGCAAATATAATAGAATGCGGAAAAAGACTTTCCGGAGGTAAACGCATGAGTTCCGTATTTGCGAAAGCGGCAGGGCTGTGCCGCGACGGCGTTCCCTTTGTTTACGCCGCCATAATATCTCAGGACGGCTCCACTCCCCGCAGCGCCGGCTCCAAAATGCTCATCACGGCCGACGGCATATTCGATACGATCGGCGGCGGCGGCATGGAAGGCAGCGTTATCGCCAACGCGCGGGAAAAAGTGCTGCGCGACGGCAGGCCCATGATACTGTCCTATGACATGAGCTCCGAGGAGGCCGCGACGGCGGACTTCATCTGCGGCGGCCGCTGCGATATCCTGCTGTTCCGCGGCGAGAAAGAATATCTTGACGTATTTGAAGAAGCCGCGTCCGCCTTCGCCGGCGGCGTGCCCGCGTGGCTGTTCTATATAATCGACGAAGCGGGCGTCAGCGGCAGGCCGTTCAGCCTGTGCCTCAACGTAGACTGCCGCAGGCTCGTCGGCGAATACAAAGGTCTCGACGCCTTTCCCCGCGACATACTCCTCTCCCCCCTGCGCACCGCCGTTCACGGCGATCACGTCGACGGCGTACGCTATATAGCCGACAGCGTGGAAAGCGCGCCGATGATGTATTTATTCGGCGGCGGACACGTGTCGAAGGAGGTCGCGAAGCTCGCCGTGGGCGTGGGCTTCAGCGTCACGGTCATAGACGACCGCGAGGAATTCGCGAACAGCGAGCGTTTCCCCGACTGCCGCTGCGCGGTAGTCGATTTCAGGAATATGCCGGACTTCCCCGCGGATGAAAAAAGCTATGTGATCATAATGACAAGAGGGCACGCGTTCGACCGCGAGGTGCTCAAATGGGCTTTGGGAAAGGAGCTTCGCTATCTCGGCATGATAGGCAGCAGCTCCAAGCGCGACAGCACGTATAAGCTGCTGGAATCGCAGGGTTATCCCATGGAAAAAATGCTCAAAGTGAAATGCCCCATCGGTCTGACCATAGGCGCCGAAACGCCCGCCGAGATCGCCGTGAGCATCATGGCCGAGGTGATACAGGTCCGCCGCTCAAAATAAAAAGCACTTGCTTTTTCCCCCGCATACTGCTATAATCCTAACCGCTGCGGCACTCTTCCCCGCTTTCCGCCGCGGCGACACGCCCACGTAGCTCAGCAGGATAGAGCGGCCGCCTCCTAAGCGGCAGGCCAGAGGTTCGAATCCTCCCGTGGGTGCCAGAAAGTGCCGAAATTTCAAGGTATTCGGCACTTTTTTGTTTTTAAGCGTGCCAGGTTTTTGCTGATGGTTGGCACATAAGTTCGTATTTCAGCAGAGAAAGGCGAACAGCGGGAATTGCATACATTTCCTCAAAATGTGGATGGTACTGCAATAATACACGATCATTTTTTGCCGAATCTGCTGTTTGGCACGCCTTTTGCTAACCAGCGGCACGCCTGTTTGATCTGGTTTTGGCACTAACTAGGCGTGCCGGCGCGTCCAAAAGCTCCGGAGATTGCTTTAACTGCTCAACAAGAGCGTCAACATCCACAGCTGGTTTTTCAGGTTCTGATGGCGGAGCCTTTACCTTACGGAGATCAGGCGCTGCATAGAAAGCCGTCTCAAATCTCCGAGCATTGATCTTTCGGTCTTCATCAAGGATATGAGCATAAATTTGTGTAATCATATCGATCTGTGCATGACCACCGGGAAAACGGCAGCTGCACGTCCAACCTCTATACGGTCATATCGAAGCCGCGACCACCGCCTTGAAAAGCAAAAGCGCATAGCCTCCCGCCAAGGGGGGAACTATGCGCTTTTGTTGAACCGAGGGCAGGTCCGCAGTGAACCCACCGGAAGAACTTGCTCTATCGGAGATTCAATGGCAGAGAAAGAACGGTCTTCCCGCAGTCACATTAATGGAAAACACTCGAATACTGCAGGGTTGCCCTTTGCAAAACCCGGCGCCTACCCTTTCCTTTCCTTGATTGGCACCACGCATTCATAGCAGAAATCTTCCGGCTTGTAGTGCGCGCCGGTATAGGGCGCGACGTGGGCTATGAATCTCGCGGGCCCGGAAGCCGTAAGGCCCCGTGCTTCGAGCTCTGCCCACAGACAATCCCAGAGCTTCGGAACTATGGGATAACCCCCGAATCCAAGAATGGAGATCGCTTCGGTGGCGGCGAAAAAGCGCAGCTGAGGATCCGGCTTTGCATCCGGGAGCACAGGGATACAAAGGGTAAAATGATGCTCGACCCCAAGATAATCCATCCTCGCGAACTGTTCATGCGGAATGCCGAATAAGAGTTCGCTGCCGAGCATACGGTAGCCCTCTGCCGCACATCTTTCGTGAGCCAGAAAGCTCAGCGTCGCAGTTTCCTCGGGAGAGAAGGTTGTGATCTCAACGCAGTAGCAGGTCACGGCCGGGATCGTCACATAAGAAACGGAAAAGGCTTTTGAGTGATCGTGACGAAGCTCGTATTCATCCAGAAAACGCTGCAGCCTGCTCAGCTTCTGCCGCTGTGCTTCAAGAAACTTCCGGCTGTCGACTCTTTCATAGTACAGATCGGCGATCTCCTTTCTCGAAAGACCGGCCTCCTGCAGCCTCTGATACTGGCCGACCGCCGTCACGTTCTGCAGATCGTAATAGCGGTATCCGCTGTCGGGATCGACGCGGTACGGTTTCAGGAACCCGTCCTCCTCCATGCGTATCAGCGTAGTCCGACTGACTCCGCAGGCCTGCGTCATTTCCTTGATCGTAAACAGTTTTCTATTATCTGGGAAAATCATAAAAAATCTCCTGCGCATATTGACCTGACCATAGGTGGTTAGGTTAAAATAATACAATGTAAAGTTGTCTCTTGTCAAGAATCGACAAGTCATAATAATGACAGGGCTCCTAAACTACTGACGCAGTGAAGAAACGCGTAAGGAGGAAGCGTTATGAAACATCTAAGCACGCGGATTATAGCCATCGTTCTGACACTGGTTATGACCCTCTCCCTGATGCCCGTGCAGGCATTTGCCTCGCTGGTGGACAACGACCCGGAATACAACCGGGAAATGCTGAATACTATTCGGGACATTGTGGGCAGCGAAGATGAGGCCGAGCTCTATTACGCTATGATGGAGCACTACGGCCTTTTGGACGAGGACGGAAATCTCATGGGAAACTGGTCCATCCGCATGGACGGCAGTGAAATCTCTCTTTCCGAGCTGCGGGAGATCCTTTCCGGAGACTTCGACCCGAATAAGATGATTACGGTGGACGGTACTCCAGTCTCACTGGCTGACGTGAAAACCATGATCGAGATAGAGGATTATGTTTCCTATATCAGGGACACGTATTATTCCGACGGAGAATGGACGCAAGAGCAGAAAGACGCCTATGCTTCCCTCGTTGATCAGGTAAGCACAGAGGGCATCAAGCTGCGCAGCGGGAATACGGCGCAGATTGGCGGCAGTCTGCTTGCCTCGGATGACTGTGATCTGGCCGCGCGCGTCAGCATAACGCAGGAGCACAACGGCCGGTTCCGTGCGGACCTTACGGGAGCCGCTCCGGGGCAGGAAGTGAGATTCACATGGCGAATCAGACCGATCAACTGCAAGCTGTATGATGGAGCTACAGCCATGGGACTTAAGACCAAGGACGTTGTATTTAACGCGGGCCAGGATGGGTGCGCGTCGGTGACGTTCGGCCCCGATGACGGCTTTACGGTCGTGCCGTATACCGCTCCGGGAACGGAAAACTGTCTCCTGCTTCTGGACGTTCGTATCGTCAACGCGCTGCTTGCCGATGAAGACGGCTCGGCCAAAGACGTCATGAGCAGGGTGTTCCGGTGGAGCGATTTTACCGGGCAAGGAACCCCTGCAGGGCTGAGGGATTCCATATCCATCCCCGCGGCGGAAGGAACTACGGTCAATGACGGCACATATCTGGGCTGGACCCTTCCTGTATATGACGACGAGGAATCGCTTCCTGAGGATACCCTTGACCTTATCGAAGCGCTGGAGCTTTCGAGGCAGGGGTACTATACAGACGCGCAGATCAGCTATATCGCGGAAGTCGGACCGATAGACAACGATCAGGGTTTCGATATATTGGAGGGCAACAAGTATCTTTACCCCCATAACGGTTCCGTCGACCTGGGCTTTTATCGACACTTCACAGCATTGCAAAACGGCAGCAGGGTCGACCTGAGAGCGAAAAACGACAACCTTGACAGCAGCCTGATCCCGACCGGGAAAAGCAACGCCTACGATCTTCTGGATTATAATCATGTCACAGGCGGCATCGTGTTCCGTAAGACTTTCAGCATGGATTATCTGCCGTCTTCGCTGTTTACTGCATATTTGAATAATGACGGGCCTGTTACCGGTTACGACGAACCGAGCATCCAGAACAGCGCGATCTACATCGAATCTGCCGGAGGAGCGACCTCCGTCTCGCAGATGTATTCTCCCTACGAAAACTACAGATGGAGGCTGGCAGGCGCAAGCCTTGTTTTTGACAGCAATACAGCACCCAAGCTGATAAGCGATCAATTTTATGCAATAGAAAACGGGACGTATTGTCCCGGTATGTGCATACCGCTCCTGGCGTTGTTCACTGAGCCCGTAAAGGCTTCCAGAACAACCATCCGAGTCAACGGGCAGACGCTCCGCGCCGTTCAGGATGCAGGAGACTCCAGGCTGCAGGTATTCCTTTATCCGGTTTCGGAGGCTGCCCCTCAGTCTCTGAGGGTGACCGAATACAATACGGAAGACGTTTTCGGCAATCAGGGTTCTTCTTTCACGGATCAAAGCTTCTCAACGATTTCAGTATCCGTTTCCGTTGAAAGCGTCACAAAGCCGCACACGTTTACCGGCGTCAGCGCAAAACTCGGCTGGGAGCCGCAAACGTCAGAGTATGTACTAAGTGTATCCGCAGATATTTCAGATGATCCCGAAAGGACCGCCTGGCTGCTATCGGCACTGGAATTGGACGCACAGGAGAGGACTGCAAGATTCAATGGCCTTTATTACAGCGTCTATATACCCGGCGCCGAAGCACCGTACAACGGCCACCTCCTGTTTTCGATCAGAGATATCAAGGGAGGGACAGAAGGCGCGGTGACCGGCGGCAAGCTGGTCGACAGGCTCTATATCCCTGTGACTGCGATTCCTGCAGCTGACGAGCCTTTGGAGTGCACCGTGCTGCTGCATTATGGAGATCCGGACGAAAACGGTGATTATCAGGGAAGTAATCCGGCCTTCGATCTGTACGACACCTTCGTCATCCGCCCGAAAAAGCTGATAGCGAAGGAGAATCTGAGCATCCGCGTGGTGGTCGAATACGAAGATCCCGATCTGGAAGACATCGACCGGATCATGACGAGAGATTATTCTGCGCAAGAGGCCGAGGTGATCCCGGTAGACCTTTCCGCCAGCCCGACGATCCGGGTCATCCCAGTGCTTGACAACGATGACTACAGCTTCGGAGATACGTCGTACTGTACGACAGTGGGTGATGATCAGGACCCTTATGCCGATTTCGTATGGGGACTCATGCAGGCAGGCACAGCTGAGGTCACTTCATCCTGCGACTGCGCAGATATCGATAAAGACGGATATATAACGCCCAAATACGAATACGCGGTATTTCCTATCCTCTTTGCCAGGAACGGAAATATAGCGTCGGTCAACAACGGCGCTTTCTTTGTGCTGCAGTTTCAGTCGAATCACAATCCGTATCTGGCCATACCGAATTCTTCACGTGAGATAAAGATCCCCTCCGGAACCAGCTTCCCGCTTTACTGGAACAGCAATCTCTGGGTCAAAGCCGGAGGCAGCGGGGCTTACCATGTCGCCCTGTATCTTCGAGGCAGCACGGAGCTTAAGAAGTGGGAAGGCGACACGGAGGGCGAGGGCGTTATTATCCCCGGGGAGTACCTTACATACTGGTACGACTCTACGACCGGGCGAAACTGGAACGAGTACACAGCCGTGGTCTCGTATACCCTTGACGGCAAGGAGTATTCCGCATCCGTTGACATAGAGATCACCGCTGCCCCTGCGCAGGTCTCTTTCGGGACGCTCGACAGCTATTATCTGCGGGATACTGCCGGCAGCGTTGAGATCCCGTGGACGATCAGCAACTTCGACAAATTTACGGACGGCATGTTCGAAATGCAGGTCATGCGCGGAAATGAAGAGGTCGTTTCGATCACCGCCCCCGGTACGCATGACGGATGGGGCGGATATACCGGCAGATACACGCTTTCTCTTTCGGACGTTGTGTCAGCATCATCTGATCCCACCAGCTTCAGGCAGGTCTATACCGTTACCGTAAAGGCGAAAAACGGTACGGACAGTACATGGAGCTACGATTCCTTTCTGCTCTATGTTTATGACGAGGAAGCCCTCCGCATCCTGGTGGACGGCAAGAACGCGGACAGCTTAACGATGTCCAACATCCCTCAGATCTCTCAGATGAGCTCCGCAGAAATTCTCGCACTGGGCCGCGACATCTCTCTGCATAATGTCATTTCGGCCAACTACGGTGAGTTTGCATGGGCGGAGCTTGCGGACAGACTTGCGTGGGCTTCCAGCAACAACAGCGTCGCTACGATCAATTATCTGCAGGGAGACGTTTACGAAGACATCCGCAGCTACTCATATTCGCATTACAGGCCTGCGACAGATTTCCTTCTCTCCGGCCTTGGGAACGGAACAACGCGGATAACGGCGACTCATTCACTTACCGGTATGACGGATACGCTGGATGTGGCCGTTGAGACGCTCAAAGACAAGTTATATCTGTTCCAGGCCAACCCTAAGGTCAAAACGGAACTCAGTTACGAGAACGGAGACGGCAATACGGTCACCGTATATACGGACGACAACGGTGCGCTGGCTCTCTACGAGGAGAGCGGGATCGCATCCACTCTCTACTGCAAGGCGACGTCGGAAGGCACCGTCTATCTTGGTACCTTCAAGGCGGATTCTCTTCTTTCCGGAGAGCAGGATCACTCAAAACTCGAGCTATATCCATGCAACTACCTGACACTGCGCCAGGCGGCTTACGCCTACGTATATCTCAAGAACCCGGACGGCACTCCGTATACCGGAGACATTACCTTCCGCGGGGGCGTATATTTCAACAACAGTTACCAGCCGCAGGCAGCGTTCGGTCTGAATACGGGTGCGAATCCTTCCGTTCCGGGCAATGTGGATCAGACCGTCACCCTTGGCACGGACGGAAAACTCGAGATTACCATGGACCAGACCCAATGGACCGCAGGCGATTCCCTGAACGCATCCAGCAGCATCCGGTATGCATTCTGCATCAGCCGCGCAAACAACGATGATTATTATCCGCTCCTCATCAACATGGACGCGAGCATCAACGTCCGTTACTATATCAGCAGCGGCAATGCAATCGTCAATTTCAGAAGCAATCCATCGGGGCAAAAGCACCCCTTCCTGATTGGGCAGCATGTTGTGACAAACGGCACACAGACCGATATCCTGTGCAGTACAGATCGGATCGGTCCGAGCGATACATCGCCGACTGCGATGCTTACGAGCATAGCCATGTGGTGGGGAGAAGATCGGCTTGCGGACGCCCCGAACAGGCTGCAGCTCTTTACTGCCGACGGTCAGAAAATAGCGGACAACGCCAGCTATTCCTCAAATGCCAGTTGCAGCGACGCATATCCGTTTATCGATCAGGAAATGACCACATACACCGTGGAGCTCAGTGCAGACAGTCTGGATGGCACTGTCAGCTCCGGTACGCTTACCGGCACTTATCTGGAGTATTACCGCGACGGCACTTTCCTGACACGAAAAGAGGACCTCGGAATCCGTATATGCAATATGACAGGCGTCGGCTCCGTAGATAAGAGCGATCAACTGAACCAGGAGCTGGCATCCTACGGCACGGCCATGAACACCAGCGGCAGCAACAAAATGGATCTGGGTGATATGTTTGTGAACTCGATCCTCAGGCTTGTCGCCCGCGAAGAATTTACCGACGGTGATGAGCATCTCTTCGAGGTAAAGATAGCGCCAACCTCCGATCCGACCAAGTTTATTGGCTTCATGCAGGCCAATTATGGCGACAGGATAGAGGACGCCGCCGATACGGGCTTCACTTTTCTGGAGCAGGACGACCTGGAATACGGAGAGGAGCTTGCTCTTCTTGACCGCATCGAAATGGCCAGGCAGAGTCCTGACGAATGGGGCGCTGACCAGAAAAAAGAGATTAAGGACGCCATGAACAACAGAGGCGGCGGCATGGACTGGAACGTTTCTGTTGGCGGCTATATGGAAGTGCTCATCTACTATGATTTCATCAACAGCAAGTGGACGATGCAGCCTGTCTCGGGCGGTTTCCATGTGGGTGGCGGACTGGAATACTCGCAGTCCTGGAACTATATGGTCGGTCCGGTCCCCTTCACTACCGAACTGACGGCGGGCGGCAATGTGGAGGTAAGTCTGGACGCCGTTTCAGCCTCTTATCTGAAAACCGCGGACAGCCAGAATATCGACGTGGCGACTGAGTTTCTGACTCAGCTGCGAATTTATATGTATCTGCGACTTTTTGCGGGTGTAGGCTTCGACTATTCCGTAGTAGCCTTCAAACTTGGCATCTTCGGACTGATCAGTCTGGACATGCAGTTTGCGTGGCTGAACAGACCGTATCTTGAGAAAAATCCCGGAGCGCTGTTACTTGCTACAGGTGTCGATGACACAGGCAATCCCAATCCTCCCGCAGCCAACACTGAATCCGCAAACCTTAGTGGACAGCACGTCAGGCTGAACGGACAGATAGGCGTGGAGCTGATTATAAAATTCCTGTTCTTTGAGATGGATTGGGTGCTCTTGTCATATTCCTTCGATCTGTTCAACGAATCATTCAACAATTATGACAGCATCCAGGATCATTGGGAGAACAACCAGAAGAATCTCCAGCGTACCATCAAAACGCTGGTCAGCAACGGCGACGCTTCGCTGATGAGCGTCGGCGGGAGGACGCTCGCGGCAGTAAGTCTGGCTCCGATGCTTCAGAGCCGCGATTATCTGGATAACGGAGACCGGGAATGGGGCTATACGCCGCGCCGCGGTCCTGCAAACTCGATCAATAATCTCGAGAGCAATACCTATCCTTATGCGAACCCTGAACTGACCCGCGACGGGCAGATCATGGTCTATCTGACAGATCAGCAGAGCGAGGACATCACGGAGACCCGCGCGGCTTATGCCACCAGCGGATGGCCTACCTACGAACAGGGCGGTCTGATCGACGACGGGGGCTTCGGCGACAGCGATCTGACCGTGGACGGAACGGACCGTTTTGCGGTTGCGGCATGGTCAAGGCAGATGGTAGATCTGAAAAAAGAAGCCGGATATGTCCTGAACGATGACGAAAAGATGCTGATGATGAGCGGGACGGATATATTTGCATCCGTCTACACGGACGGCGCCTGGCAAACCACACGGCTGACAGAGAATATCGGACCGGACCTCGCTCCCACCGCAGCCGTAAGCGGAGACCGCGCCATCGTCGCATGGAGGAGCGTACTTTCCGGTGACACGGAAAAATTTACGGAATTCGACCAGCAGGATATGATCCTCTACAGGATCTACGAAGGAGGAAGCTGGAGCGATACCATGACGCTGTACAACGGCACCTCTGGCGCTGTTAAGGGTATTACCTCCGCCATGATGAGCGATGGTACGGCAGCTGTCGCATACACGATCGATACAGAAGGTGATAACAATACCTTTACGGACCGCGAGATCGTATACGGCGTCATAGGCAGGACCGGCAGCGTCGTACGCAACATACGTGCAACCAACAATAATAAGGTAGATGAGAATCCTCAGCTTGCTGCTGTAACACTTCCGCAAGACGGCAGAGAGCACTTCCTGCTGGGATGGTATACACAGAATCTGAACGGTACCGGAAACAACGACATGACTTCTGACTCGGACATAGGTCTTTTGGACTTTGACGCAAATGGCCTCGCCACGAATCTGATACCCGAATCGATGAGCAAGGTGGCTGCCGCGCCGGGAGTTTCTGTAAGCTCCAACTTCCGCTTCACCAAAAACGCAGACAGCATCACTGACCTTTCGCTCGTCTGGGTGGAGCGCGACAGCGGTACCGACATGAGCGGCAGCGGCACCGGATCGGTGGACAAGGACGTGCTGAAGAGCGTCAAGTTCTTCCTTTACGGAAGAAATGACAATATCGGCTATACCGGCGCCCTGAGAGTTGCTGAGATGAGTGATGCAACCCTCATCGACCACTTCGACGTCTATACGACTGACGGGACCACGCTGAAAGCAGTGGTTCTCGGCACTACCTACGGAGCGAACGGCGTGGTCGAAAAGACCGGACAGACTGCAAGCGGCGAAACTGTGGTTTATACCGTACCGTCGGCAACATACAGCATGTTTACGGCAACGGATACCTATGCAACCACCTTTGACGTACCGGCACTGGCAGTCGATTATGATGCCGTGCGGCTCGGCGCCGATACGCTGGTAGGTCTGAGCGTAAAAAACGAAGGTATTGAACCGATCACAGACATCACCGTAAATATCGGAGACTATACCACTACCTTTACAGATCTGGAAATCCTTCCGGGATATACGGCGGATCTTTGGGCCGACTATACCGTTCCGGCAGGCGGCGTGGAAAATCCGGCTTACAGCGTAAGCGCTGCGGCCGACAGCGACGGCGACGGCAGCGGCGACATTATGCTGCCGGAGGTCAGCGGCGATATCATGATGGATCTTCCCGATATAGAAATAACGGACGCAAAGATCCTTGAAGAAGTAAACGGTCTGCGCACGATACAGATCAAACTGAACGACCTGCAGGATTCCGCCCTTGAGGGGAGCGGCCGCAGGGTCAGGCTCAGCTTCTGGAACGACGCTGCATGTCAGACGCCTATCGACAGCATGGCGGACGTGATCATCAGCAGCGACGCAGATCTGAAGATGATCGATGAGGGCGGGTTCAGCACGCAGGTAAGCTTCGACGTGGCGGCCTATCTGAAAGCCGGCGGCGACGAGGCCGTGGAGATCACGGACGGCGGCGTTCCGGTCTATATCATGGCCGAGGTGCTTCAGGACGTAAACGGAAAGACGGTCACTGTGCCCGAGCCGGCGAAGTCCAACAACTATGCCGCCGTTACCTGTGAGAACATCAGGCTCCGCACAGGCCAGGACGTGCTGATCAGCAGCGATACGGCGGCGGAGAACGGAAGAACTTCCGTGACGGTCCACCTGCAGAACACCAGATTGACCTCCA
>JAEEGG010001989.1_pt1 | contig 53731 bp, 43 predicted proteins | sample 9134161 | NCBI WGS metagenome assembly JAEEGG01 (sample SAMN16246543, study PRJNA631951) | gut metagenome | biome: gut microbiome; feature: rumen; material: CR-attached | host: Bos | place: Iran: Karaj | collected 2018-10 | reverse complement strand
AACATTATTTTTTGCAGAAAGAAAAAAATCCTTACCTTTGCAGTCCCAATCCGGTGCTGTAGCTCAGATGGTAGAGCAATGGACTGAAAATCCATGTGTCGGCAGTTCGATTCTTCCCAGCACCACAGGACCCGCTCAATCTGAGCGGGTCCTTTTTTTGTCCTTTCTTGTTGCCTTTACCAAATTATTTCAACCTTGCCCGGAGGATCCTGACATCTTCCAACGGTCGGTCGTTGTCGTCGGTGGCGACTTGCTGGATGGCATCGACGACGTCCAGTCCGCTGACCACTTCGCCGAAGACGGTGTACTGGCCGTCGAGATGGGGTGTGCCGCCGACGGTCTTGTACACTTCACGCATCTCAGGCGTCAGTTTCACGCGGCCGTCCGTGCGGCTGTCGAGCCGTTCCTGGACTTTGTCGAGCCCCTCGTCATCGAAAATCTTGCCCCAGACGATATAGAATTGCATGGCCGAACTGCGCTGATCCGGATTCACGTTATCGCCTTCCCGGGCGGCGGCCAGGACACCGCGCCGATGAAAAATCCCTTCTTCCAGCCGGAATTCAGCAGGCACCGTGTAGTTGCGGTCGCCCTCGCCCAGCTGCACGCCTGCTTCGGCCCGCTTCGAATCGGGGTCGCCGCCTTGAATCATGAAATCGCGGATGACGCGGTGGAACAAAAGGGAATCGTAAGCTCCTTCTTTGACCAAGGCCAGGAAGTTGCTGCTGTGCAGCGGGGTGTTGCCGTAGAGTTTGAGCTCGATGTCGCCAAGCGTGGTTTCCAGCACGACGTTCCGGGTTACATCTTCCGGTGTGAGGCGGTATTTCCCTTCGGCAATCAGTTGCTGCACCAGTTCCGGTTCATTGGTGGTAACGTGGTCCACACCCAACTGCAGCATGTGGATGATGTCTTCCCGGCGGTCGACGGTCCAGACATTGACGACCATGCCCAGTTCGTGGGCCTGTGCGACCCATTCGGGGTGCTTGTTGAAATAAGAGTAGTGAAAGTCGATGCCGTTGATGCCCATTTCGTGGAGCTCGGCGGGCGTTTTGTCCCCTTCCAGGTACTCCACGCGGTTTTTGGGCATCAGCCGGGCAAATTCGCGGCAGGCGGAAAGGCTGAAGGAGATGAACTCCACCCGGTCCGCTACGCCGTGACGGCGGATCGCCTCGACGGCAGCCGGGATGGCAACCGCTTCATAGGCAGGATCTCCCTTGCTTTTGAGCTCGAAAACCAACTTCATCTTCGGATACTGCTTGGATGCGGCCAGGTATTCGTCGAGACTCGGGATGATTTCGCCGTTGGAGAGTCGGAGTGACGTATCCCGGAGTGTGGCGAAATCCGTTTCGTAGATGGTCAGGCCGTGATAGGTGAAGTCGTGGTTGATGACGAGTTGCCCGTCAGCGGTCAGGTTGACGTCGAATTCGGAGCCGTAGGCGCCGATACGTCCGGCTTCCAGGAGAGAGGCAATGGAATTCTGGGCGGCTCCTTCGGCTTTCCAGAAACCCCGGTGGGCCACGACCTGCGGCCCGTCGTCTTCACCGCAGGCTACCAGCAGGCAACCTGTCAGCAGAATGAGGAATAAGCGTTTCATAGGACAAATATAACGAATAATACGAATCGAGGAGCCGCAGTTTGTCAATTTGAATTATTATAAATAATTTTGTGACATCGATCTGAAATGGAAGAAAGGCAGCAATATACGGAAGAGGAAATCCGGGAACGGCTGAACCAATGCGGGCTCAAGGCCACGCCGCAGCGGGTCCGCGTCTATGAGGCGATGTGCGAACTCGGCCATGCCTCGGCCGATGCAGTCTTCCATCAACTGGGTGACGGCCAAGGCAAGATGACCCTGGCGACGGTTTATAATGTGCTGGAATCGCTGACCGATGCCGGACTGCTCATCCGCCGTCCCAGTTTCAGCAGCAAAATGTTTTTCGACGTCCATCCGGACGCCCATTGTCATATCTATCAACAAGACACCTTGTCCATGACGGACTTCCGTGATGAAGTGCTGCAGCGCAGCGTCGAAGAACGGATCCGGGCGCAGCTGCCGCCCGGCCTGCAGCTGGACCGGGTGGAAATCCAGATTCTCTGCCATGCCCATGAATCCTGAAACGAAGGAACGGTTTTTCCGCTGCGTCAAGGAGGTCCTGCCTTCCACGACCAAGACCTGCATCTGGATCATCAAGATCACGGTGGCCGTCTCGTTCGCGATGATGTTGCTCAAGTATTTCCAGATCCTGCCCTGGATCTCCGACGCCGTCAGTCCGGTATTCCGGATTTTCGGCCTTCCAGGAGCGGCTGCCCTGGCTTATGTCTCAGGTTATTTCGTGAATGTCTATTCTTGCATTGCGGTGATGACGACGCTGGAACTGGACTGGCGTGCTTTGACCATCCTCTGTACGATGGTGATGTGCTCGCACTCGATGGTTCTGGAGACAGCGGTCCTGAAGAAAACTGGCGCCAGCGGTGTGCGGATGGTGATCGTGCGTACCCTGTGCTCTTTTATCCTGGGTATCGTCCTGAACCTCATCTTGCCCGGATCTTCTCTTCAGGAAGTCGCCGAGGCGGATGCGGCGGAGCGTCTTTCTTTCTGGGTCACGCTTTGGGAGTGGTTCCTCTCGGCCTTGAAGCTCGTGCTGATGATGGTCGCGATCATCTATACGCTCAATATCCTGCAGCGGCTGCTCCGCGAGTTCGGCGTAATGGAGAAGATTGCGAAGGTGTTCCGTCCGCTGATGCGGGTGTTCGGCCTTCCCGTGAACACGGTCTTTCTCTGGCTCGTGGCCAACATCATCGGACTGGGTTACGGTGCGGCGGCGATGCTCTACGAGCTGGAGCACGGTGACGTGAGCCGGCGCGACGTGTTGCTGCTCGATACGCACATCTGCATCTCGCACAGCAACTTGGAAGACCTGTTGCTCCTCGCGGCTTGCGGGGCGGTGTGGTGGATCATGCTGCTGGCCCGCTGGGCGATGTCGATCATCCTGGTGTGGGAGCAGCGGCTCGAGTTCTATATTAAAGATACTGTTTCTAAAAAATAATTACCTTTGCAGGTTGAATCGTTTTTCCATGGATCCGAATTACACCCAATGCCTGATTATCGGAAGCGGTCCTGCCGGTTACACCGCGGCGATCTACGCTTCCCGTGCCGCCTTGAACCCCATTCTTTATGAAGGTCTTCAACCTGGCGGTCAGTTGACTACCACCACGGTCATCGAGAACTTCCCCGGCTACCCTGAAGGCGTGGACGCCAATCAGTTGATGGGCGACATGCGGGCCCAGGCCGTCAATCTGGGTGCTGATGTGCGTCCCGGTTACGTGACGGCGGTCGATCTCTCGCAGCGTCCGTTCCGAGTGACGGTTGACGAGACGGAGACCATTCTGGCGGAAACCCTGATCATTGCCACGGGTGCGACGGCCAAGTACCTCGGCTTGCCGAGCGAAGACAAGTTCCGGGGCATGGGTGTTTCGGCCTGTGCCACCTGCGATGGTTTTTTCTACCGTGGCAAAGATGTTGCAGTGGTAGGCGGCGGCGATACGGCCTGCGAGGAGGCTTCCTATCTGGCTCATTTGTGCCGCAAGGTTTACATGATCGTGCGCCGCAACGTGCTCCGCGCTTCCAAGGCCATGCAGGAACGGGTGATGAACACGGAGAACATCGAGATTCTCTGGGAATGCCAGACCCAGGAAGTGTTGGGCGATGCGAACGGAGTCACCGGCGTGCGCCTCGTCCGCAAGAGTGGGGAAGTATTTGAGAAACCGGTTGACGGGTTCTTCCTGGCCATCGGCCACCATCCGCAGTCAGATCTCTTCAAGGCGTGGATTGACACCGATGAGAACGGGTATATCCTGACCGAAGGCAAGAGCTCCCGGACCAATGTCGAAGGCGTTTTCGCCGCCGGCGACGTCCAGGATCCGCAATATCGCCAGGCCATCGCGGCCGCCGGCAGTGGCTGCCGGGCGGCCCTTGATGCAGAAAGATATATTTTGTCAAAGCAATAAGAGAACATGCGTTTAAGACTCCTGATTGCGGCGCTTGCTGCCCTCGCACTCCTTTCGTCCTGCAAGTCGCAGTATGACGCCGTGCTGTACGGCAGCGACATTGCCGCCAAATACAAGATGGCTTTCGAACTCTTTGAGGCCAAGAAGTACTCAAAGGCCGCCGAGACATTCGAATCGCTGACGATGGCTACGCGGGGCACGGCGCAGGACGACACAGTGCAGTTCTATTGGGGTTTGAGCAACTATCGCTACGGTGACTACATCACGGCGGAGAGCAATCTCGAGCAGTTCATCAGCACTTTCCCGCTCAGCCCGTTCACCGAAGAGGCCAAGTTCCTGCATCTCGACTGCCTGTACCGCGGTACCTATCGCTACGAGTTGGACCAGATGCCCACCTACAAGGCTCTTTCCGCGATGCAGGTCTTCCTGATCGAGAATCCGGAATCAAAGTTCCGCGACCGTGTGGTGGAAATGATGGACGACCTGAACAACCGCTTGGAACTCAAGGCCTACAAATCTGCCTGGCTCTACTACCACATGGAGGATTACCTGGCCGCCCACTTTGCTTTGAAGAATGTGCTCAAAGACAATGCGGATAACCGCTATCGCGAAGAGGTCCTCTACTATACGGCCATGGCCGCTTACAGATACGCCTTCAACAGTGTTCCCTCGAAGCAGCGGGAGCGCTATCTGGTTTTCGTGGACGATTATTTCAATATCGTGAGCGAATACCCCGAATCCAAGTACCTCAAGGAACTGGAAGGCCTCTACAACAAAGTACAGAAATTTTTGAAAAAAGATAATCCAGATGGATAACCAGAAAATCGCCCAGGTGCCTGTCAACACCATCACCCGGAATCTGGCGGATTTTGCCGCCCCGACCGGAAATGTCTATGAGAGCGTGATGATCATTGCCAAGCGGTCGAATCAGATCGCTGCCGACATCAAGCAGGAACTCAACCATAAGCTGGAGGAATTCTCCAACTATGCGGATACGTTGGAAGAGACGTTCGAGAACCGCGAACAGATTGAAATCTCCAAGTACTACGAGCGGCTCCCCAAGCCGGTCCTGATTGCTACCAAGGAGTTCCAGGACGGCAAGATTTACTACCGGAAGGCGGAATAGCCCTTTCAGATGCTCCGGCGCCTGCTCATCGAGAATTATGCCCTGATCGATCACCTGGACATGACTTTTCCGGGTGATCTTGTCATCATTACCGGTGAGACGGGTGCCGGCAAGTCCATTCTGCTCGGTGCCCTTTCCCTGGCGCTGGGCGGGCGGAGCGATGTGTCTGTCCTCAAGGACCGTACACGCAATTGCGTGGTGGAAGCGGTCTTCGAAGAGCAGGGGCGTGAGATTCCGTTCCGGCGCGTCGTATCGCCACAAGGACGCTCCCGCTCGTTTATCGATGATGAACCCGCGGGCGTGGAGCAACTTCGCGAGGCGGCTTCCCGCCTGATTGACATCCATTCCCAGCATCAGCAGCTGCTCCTGGCTGAAAAAGGCTTTCAGCAGGGCGTGCTCGATTATTTCGCCGGCATTACGGCGGATGTTGAAAGATACGGTCGCCTTTGGCAGGAATTGCTGGAGGCCGGCAGGGAACTGGAGGTGCTGGATGCCCGCATCGCAGCCGCCCGACGCGACCGCGACTACCTGGAATTCCAGTTCTCCCAGCTGGACGAAGCGTCGTTGCGGGAAGGAGAACTGGAGGAATTGGAGGAAGAACAGGACCGTCTCGCGCATGGAGAATCGGTCAAGGAGCAAGTGGCCCGTGTGGAGCAGCTGTTCGAAGAGGGAGATCTCTCCCTGGAAGCCCGTCTTAAAGAGATGGCTTCCGCACTGGACCGCGTGTCGGTTCACTATCCGGAGTTCGGCCCGTTGCGCGACCGGCTTGATTCGGCCCGCATCGAACTGAAAGATGTCCGGGACGAGGTCGGCGTGCGTGGAGAACGGATTCTGTTCTCGCCCGAGCGGCTCGCGGAAGTGGATGCGCGCCTGGCACGGCTTTACAGCCTGCTGCGAAAGTTCGGTGTGGCGACTGTAGCGGAGTTGATTGCTCTTCGGGACGAAGTTTCGGCCAAGTTGGGCGCTGCCGTTGACGATGAACTGGGACGCGACCGCTTGCAGAAACGGGTGGAGTCGCTGAAGGAAGCTTGCATGCGTTCGGCTGAAGCACTTCATGCGGCCCGGGTCCAGGCAGCCCCTGGACTTTCCGACTTGTTGCAGGAGCAGGTCCGCGCGCTGGAAATGCCGATGGCCCGTTTTTCCGTGCAAGTGACGGAGCGTCCGGCGCCCGGTCCGGACGGGAAAGACGAAGTCTGCTTCCTGTTCGATGCCAACGACCGCGGTCTGCAGCCTCTGTCGAAGTGTGCCAGCGGCGGCGAATTGTCCCGCATCATGCTTTGCATCAAATCGTTGCTGGCTCGCTACAAAGGCATGCCGACGCTGATCTTTGACGAGATCGATACGGGCATCTCCGGAAGTGTGGCCGAAAAGATGGGCCGCATGATTGCCGGGATGGGGGAGCGGATGCAGTTGTTCGCCATTACCCATCTGCCCCAGGTGGCCAGCAAAGGCGCCTCTCATTATCTGGTTTATAAAGAAGCCGGGCCGGAAGGGGCCCGGACCGGAATCCGCCGGATTGACGGTGCGGAACGTGTCCGGGAAATCGCCCGCATGCTCAGCGGCGAGGCCATAACACCTGAAGCGCTGGCCAATGCGGCCGTACTGTTACAAGATAACAAATCAAAAAACAACTGATATATGCGTCTGATCATTCAAGAATCGTATGGAAAGATGTCGCAGTGGGCTGCGGCATACATCGCCAAAAGGATCAACGAGTTCAAACCCACTGAAGAGCGGCCGTTCGTACTCGGTCTGCCGACCGGTTCTACGCCGGTGGGTACCTACAAGGAACTGATCCATCTCTACCAGACGGGCAAAGTCTCGTTCAAGCATGTCGTGACGTTCAACATGGACGAATACATCGGCCTGCCGCAGGACCACCCCGAGAGCTATCACATGTTCATGTGGAGCAATTTCTTTTCGCACATCGATATCCCGGCCGGAAACGTAAACATCCTCGACGGCAATGCGGCCGATCCTGAGAAAGAGTGCGCGGCCTATGAGGCGAAGATCGCTTCGCTGGGCGGCATCGATCTGTTCATGGGCGGCATCGGCCCCGACGGACACATCGCCTTCAATGAACCCGGCTCTTCGCTGGCTTCCCGCACGCGGGTGAAATCCCTGACGACCGATACCATCATCGCCAACTCCCGCTTTTTCGGCGGCAACATCGACCTGGTTCCCAAACGGGCCCTGACGGTCGGTGTCGGTACGATCATGGATGCACGCGAAGTGATGATTCTGGCCAACGGACACAATAAAGCCCGGGCGCTCTATCATGCCGTGGAAGGTGCGGTGAACCACATGTGGACGATTTCCGTGCTGCAGATGCATCCCAAGGGCATCATCGTATGCGACGATGCCGCTACCGTGGAGCTGAAGGTCGGCACGGTCAACTACTTCAAGGATATCGAGAAGAATAATCTGGACCCTACTTCGTTAGTGTAACGGAGTAGTTCTCTTTTTCGAACAGAAGGTTGCGGGTGGCGCTGTTGCGCCATCCGCCTTTTTCATGGTCGCGCACGAAATGGAAGTTGCAGTGGAGCAACTGCATGGGATATTCTGACGCGTTGTCGATGAAGGCCGTCCCCTGCTTCATCATCGAGGAGATGAAGCACGTGAAGATGTCGTGGCCCTGGAAGGCGAAGTCATCGGGATCTGCATAGAAGAGGGCCCGGTACTGGCGGACGAAATTCTGGTCCCGGGGATCCGAGTAATCGACGAAATAGGGCGCGGACGTGTGGGCCGACAGGTTGAAGAGGGCGTCCGGGTCGGAAGTCTCGAAATTGCGCACACGGTTGGTGCACCAGATTTCGATGGGGATGTTCCGCTTGGCCAGTGTGTTGAGCTGGCGGATGACGTTGGTGGTGAAAGCCTTGCTTTCCGATCCGATGAGAACTTTGGCCGGCGTTCTCCGCGATCCGTTGCCCAGAAGTCCGGAAAGGTCGCCGGAAGCGGCCTTCCGATAGGAGATGCCGTCTGCCTGAAGCAGGGCTTCGATCCGTTCAATCAGTTTGCTTTCACCCGTGGACGTGCTGCAAACAAGGATGACGGCGTCATCGCTGCGGGCCCGCAGGCTGTGGACCAGGTTCTCAACCTGGATTTCCGTGGAGGCAGGAACCTGGAAGAGGAACGGGTGGAATTCCACGAGCGAGTCGACTTTATGGTCGAGCGGCGACACTAGCGGAATGCCGTTCTGGTCTGAGAAGGAAAGGAATGGTGCAAGCGTGGCGGCTTCGACAGGCCCCACGACCAGGTCGCTTTCCTGAAACTTGGGATCGGTCAGGATGGCGTCGGCACCTTGCCCCAGATCATAGACGTTGAGGATCAGGTGCGCGCCTTTCTCTTTTTGTTCCTTCACGGCCATCAAGGCGCCACAGTAGAAGTTGAGGAAGGAAGAAGAGGCGGTTCCCTTGGTGTTGAAAGGAAGGACCAGGGAGATGTGAAGTGGCTCGTTCGCCGAGAACCAGCGGACTTTCCGTACGGGAGGCATCGGTGCCTCGGGCGTCTCGAGAGGCTCTGTGATGGAAGGGCTTTCGCTCAGGTCGGGCTCGAGCGACTCTTCCTCGGCTTCTCCCATCACGGGGATGAGCAGTACTCTTCCCCGGATGGAATCGGAAGCTTTCAACCCGTTATAGTCGAGGATCGTCTTTTCGGAGACCCCGTACTTGCGGGCGATACCGGAGAGGGAGTCGAACCAGCGTACCCGGTGTTCAATAACGCGTTCCACAACCTGGACCACGTTTTCGGAGACTTCCGTCTCATCGGGTTCGGGCTCCGGCGGAGCTGCTTTGGGCTCTTCTTTCTTCTGGGGCGTTTCGGCCGCTTCGGGAATCTGTGCGGCGTCGGCGGGGATGAAGATGATCGATCCGGCCTTCAGACCGTCTTTGATGTCCGGGTTGGCGGCGGTGAGATCTTCATTCTTGATGCCGTACGCCTTGCAAATGGAGAAGACCGTCTGCTTGGGAAGCACCTTGTGCACATAGTAAACCTTGCCCGCGATGTTCGCCTTTTCGTTGGAGATCACCACTTCGGGCGCTTTGTACCCTTGGGCGTGGAGTCCGGCCGACGCCACGAGGAGGGACAGGATGAGCAGCAGGCGCTTCATGGCAGGGCGGCTATTCGTTGGTCTTCGGCGTGGTGTTGCGGGTCTTGACGTATTCCGCGTTCAGCCCCTCCACGATTTCCTGGGTGATGTCGAGGGCAGGTGCACCGACCATCACGACATTGCTGGCGGCCGTGGTGGTGAGGATGGCGGCGAAGTTGTGGCTCTTGTTGTATTCTTCCAGGTAGGTTTGGATGGCATACATCACCTGGTTGAGCATGACCTGGCTTTCTTCAGCCAGTTCCTGCTGCTTCTGGGCGGCCTCGTTCTGGAGGTTGGCCTGACGCTGCTGCAGCGAGGTGTTCTGCTGTTCGGCGGCGGAGCGGGTGAGCAGACCTTTCTGGATCTGGTTCTCAAAGTTCTTGATGTCGCTTTCCAGTTTGCGGGCTTTCTTGTTGAGGTCTGCGTCCACGGTCTGGGCTTTGGCCTCGAATGCCGACTGGAGGTCGCTGTACATGTCATACTGCATCATCAGGGTGTCCAACCGCAGGTAAACGATGTCACCGGCCACGGCCTGGATGCCGTCGGAGTTTTCGACGGGGTTGTGGTGGTTCTTGGGGGCGGTCAGGGTCAGAATCAGGGCGGCCACGGCTGCGGCCACGGCGATGATGCTCAGAATAAGGGGAGTGTGTTTCATTGTATGGTTAAATAATTTGATTATCGGACTTTCGTGCAACCTGCAAATATAAGCAATTTATTTCAACTCTCCCAAATAAGCTGCAATGGTCTGTTCCAGGCCGAGCCAGAGCGCATCGCTGATCAGGGCGTGTCCGATGGAAACTTCTTCCAGGCCGGGGATGATGCGGTGGAAGTACCAGAGGTTTTCCAGGCTCAGGTCGTGGCCTGCATTGAGACCCAGTCCGAGCCGGACGGCTTCGCACGCGGCGGCGTAATAAGGGGCGATGGCCTCTTCGCGGTTGCGGGCGTATCCTGCCGCATACGCTTCCGTATAAAGTTCGACGCGGTCGCACCCGGTTTCGGCCGCATACTGGATCATTTCAACGACCGGGTCGATGAAAATAGAGACGCGGATACCCGCATCCTTAAAGAGTTTGCATACCTCTTTCAAGTAGGGAAGGTTCCGGCGGGTGTCCCAGCCGGCGTTCGAGGTGAGCACGTTTTCGGCGTCGGGAACGAGCGTTACCTGGGTCGGGCGGACTTCCAGGACGAGGTCCCGGAAACTGGCCACGGGGTTGCCCTCGATGTTGAATTCGGTAGTCAATATGGGTTTGAGCGCCCGCACGTCCGCATAGCGGATGTGGCGCTCGTCGGGCCGGGGATGGACCGTGATGCCCTGGGCGCCGAAACGTTCGCAGTCGACGGCCGCCTTGAGGACGTCGGGCACGTTGCCGCCCCGCGCGTTCCGCAGCGTGGCGACCTTGTTGATGTTTACACTTAATTTGGTCATGACATACAAAATTAATAATTTTGACTTCAATTATGAAAATTGCCTTGTACAATCGCGATCCCCGCGACGGAATTGAAGCCTTGAAGCGTCTGTTGCGCGAAAAAGGTGCCACGCTGGCCTGCTACGGAGAGGATTTCTTTTCCCACGAGGACCTTCCGGACGATACCGGGCTTTTTCTCTCGCTGGGCGGCGACGGCACGTTCCTGCAGTCGCTCACTTTTGTCAGGGATCGCGGCATCCCCGTGGCCGGCATCAATTTCGGCAGGCTGGGTTTCCTGACCACCGCACGGGCAGATGATTCCGACAATTGGGTGGACGACCTGCTGGCAGGCCGTTACCAGGTTGAGGAACGCAGCCTCCTCCGGGTCACTTGCGCCGACATGCCGGATCACTTTTATCCCTTCGCGCTCAACGAGGTTTCGCTGCAGCGCCGCGGCGCAGGCATGCTTTCGGTCCGTGTCCGGATAGACGGGCGGGAACTGCCTGCCTATTGGTCGGACGGACTGGTGGTATCCACGCCTACGGGGAGTACGGCTTACAACCTGAGCGTCGGGGGCCCGATCGTCATGCCTTCTTCCGAAGTGATGGTCATCGCCCCGATCGCCCCGCACAATCTGAACGTCCGCCCGCTCGTCGTACCGATGTCCTCGTTCGTGGAGATGTGTTTCGAGTCCCGGAGCGGGAGCGCCTTGCTGGCCGTGGACAACCGACCCTTCGAACTCGCCGCCGGCGTGACGGTCAGCCTGGCACGCGGCCGGTACGGCCTGCGCTACGCCACCTTGTCGGACAACAATTTCATCGGTGCGCTCCGGACCAAACTGCTCTGGGGCGAAGACCGCCGCAATACCAACCACAACGATTGAAGTCAGCATGAATATTCCGCAACATATCAGCATCATCATGGACGGCAATGGCCGTTGGGCCCGGCAGCAGGGCAAGCGGCGGCTGTTCGGCCACAATGCCGGCGTAGAGGCCGTCCGCGACGCGACGACCTATTGCGCCGAAATCGGCGTACGTTACCTGAGCCTGTTCGCCTTTTCCGAGGAGAACTGGGACCGCCCGGCCGACGAGGTGAAGGGTCTCATGGAACTCCTGTTCAAGAGCATGCTCAATGAGCGGGAGACGTTGCTCAAGAACCAGGTCCGCTTCCGGGTCATCGGCAATACGGAACACCTGTCGGAATCGCTGCTGGCCGCCATCCATAAACTGGAGGAAGAAACGGCGGCAGGTACCGGCCTGACCCTGCTCGTCATGCTCAGCTACAGCGGGAAATGGGACATCCTTCAGGCGGCGCGCCGTTATGCGGCCGACTGTCTGGCGGCCGGAAAGCCGCTGCCGTTGGATGAGCCGGGATTCTCAGGCTATCTGGCGACTGCCGGCATCCCGGACCCCGACCTCCTGATCCGGACCAGCGGAGAACAGCGCATCAGCAACTATATGCTCTGGCAATGTGCTTACACGGAGTTCTATTATACCCCCGTACTTTGGCCTGATTTTCGCAAAACCGACCTCGAAGCGGCCATACAGAGTTACAATTGTCGTGAAAGAAGGTATGGCAAGGTAGAATAAGTGGAAAAATTGTATAACTTTGTAAGTCTATTCGCAAGGGATTTGATGAAAAGAAATTTTTTAGCGCTGTTTGTGGCCTTTCTGGCACTCACCCAGCTTCCGGCATACGCCCAGGAGCCGGTGGGTTCCTCCGTGGAAGTGGACTACAACAGCCCGCAGACCTACGTGGTTGGCGGTATCCGCATATCTGGCACGAAGTATCTGGGCGAAAGTCAGTTGCTCTCCGTGCTGGGCATCCGTCCCGGTGACACCGTGACGGTTCCGGGCGACGAAATCTCCGCCGCCGTCAAACGCATCTGGCTGCAGGGTGCTGCTTCCACCCTGGGTTTCTACGTCGATTCGCTCAACGCCTCTCGCGATACCGCGTGGTTCCGTCTTGATCTTCAGGAACGCCCCCGCGTCATTTCCTGGAATTACCGCGGTGTGAAGAACAGCGAGCGCGACGACATCAAGGAGAAACTCAACCTCCGTCGTGGCGGACAGCTCTCCGAGTATGTCAAGGCTTCTTCCGTCAAGACGATCAAGGACTATTTCAAGGAGAAAGGCTTCGCGGATGTCGATGTGAACGTAGAGGTGGCAGCCGATTCGGTCATCCGCAACGCTGTCCGCGTCACGTTCGACGTCAATAAAGGCAAGAAACTCAAGATCAAGGAAATCAGCTACGAAGGAAACGACGAGATCTCCAAGTTCACGCTCGACAAGGCGATGAAGAAGACCAAGGATGCCAAGTGGTACAACCTCTTCTCATCGAAAAAGTTTCAGGAAAAGGAGTATGCCAGCGACAAGGAGAAACTGCTCGAAGTCTTCAACGAAGCCGGCTATCGCGACGCCAAGATCGTCAAAGATTCGCTGTTCCGCTATCCCGATGACGGCCGGCTCGGCATCCATTTCGTAATCGACAAGGGCCGGAAATATTATTTCCGCAACATTACCTGGACGGGCAACTCCGAATACACCGAAGACGCCCTCAATCAGGTGCTCCGTATCAAGAAGGGCGACGTCTATGACGTGGTGACCATGGAGAAGCGACTCTACTCCGGCGAGAAGGAGGGAGATATTTCCATCCGGAAGATGTACAGCGACAACGGTTTCCTCTTCTTCAACGTAGTCCCCGTGGAACTCAACATCGACGGAGACTCCGTGGATGTGGAGATGCGCATGGTGGAAGGGAAGCCGGCCACCTTCAACAATATCATCATCAACGGAAATACCATTACCAACGAGAAGGTGGTGCGGCGGGCCGTATTCACGCGGCCGGGCTATCTGTACCGCCAGACCGACTTCGAGCGTTCCGTCCGCGAAATTTCCTCGATGGGCCATTTCGATCCGGAGTACGCCGTCGATCCCGCCAAGGGTTACAACCTGATTCCGAACGCGAACAACAACACGGTGGACATCGCCTACAACGTGCAGGAGAAGCCCAACAGCCAGCTGGAACTTTCCGGCGGCTGGGGCAACCGGATGTTCGTCGGTACGGTGGGCGTGAGTTTCAACAACTTCTCGACGGCCAACTTCTTCAAGAAGGAGGCCTGGCGCCCCGTTCCGCTGGGTGACGCGCAGAACCTGTCGATCCGTTTCCAGACAAACGGTTCTTACTATACGGCCTTCACGGCCAGTTTCGTGGAGCCCTGGCTCACCGGCAAGAAGCCGACTTCGCTCAATATCTCGGCTTACTTCACCCGCCAGACCAACTCCTACTCCACCTATTACTACCAGGTGCTCAACGACGACCAGTTCATGGAGATCTACGGAGCCGCCATCGGCCTGGGCACGCGACTGAAGTGGCCCGACAACTACTTCGTGCTCTACAACTCCCTCAACTGGCAGTCGTACAACCTGCAGGACTGGAATTACTATTTCATCTACTCCACCGGCCGGTCGCACAACATCAGCTGGTCCGCCACGCTGTCGCGCAACTCCACCGACCAGTCCATTTTCCCGCGTACAGGCTCCGATTTCACCTTCGGCCTTCAGATTACGCCGCCCTGGTCGATGATGAAGAAGAACTGGCGCGACATCGACTACAGCAGCCAGTCTGTCCAGGACCACTACCGCTGGATCGAGTACCACAAGTGGACTTTCAAGGGTTCCCTTTATTCCCGCCTGGTGGGCGACCTCGTCCTGATGACCCGTGCCCAGTTCGGTTATCTGGGCTATTTCAACAAGCGCTGGGGCTACTCTCCGTTCGAGGGCTTCATCGTCGGCGGTGACGGCATGTCGGGCTACAATACCTACGGCAACGAGGTGATCGGCCTCCGCGGCTATGAAAACTATTCCCTGACTCCCTACATCGGCAATGCCTATGCCGGAAACGTTTACGACAAGTTTACGGTCGAACTGCGTTACCCGCTCATCATGCAGCCGCAATCTACCATTTTCGCACTGGCTTTCCTCGAAGGAGGTTACAGCTGGTCTGACATCAAGAACTTCAATCCTTTCCAGATCAAGCGGTCGGCCGGCGTCGGTCTGCGGGTCTTCCTGCCCGTGGTCGGTCTGCTCGGCATCGACTGGGGATACGGTTTCGACGCGGCTCCCGGAAAGGACAAGAGTCACTTCCATTTCCTGATCGGTCAACAATTCTAAACGTAGAAAAATCATGAAGAAAATCGTCATCGCGCTCGTCGCATTCCTGGCCTGTTCAGGCTTGCTCCGTGCGCAGAAGATCGGTTACATCAATACCGAAACCATTCTCAGCGAGATTCCGGCCTATGTGGCCGCCCAAAGCCAGCTCGATGCCCTGTCCGACAAGTACAAGGCTGCCATCGAGACCGAGATGGGCAAAATCGAAACACTCTATCAGAACTACCAGGCGACCCGCAATTCCATGAGTGCCGCGCAGCGGCAGAATGCGGAAAACGAGATCATCTCGAAGGAGCGCGTGGTCCAGGAGAAGCAGAAAATCTATTTCGGCGAGGATGGCATCATGGCCAAGAAGGCCGAAGAACTGCTGTCGCCCATCCGTCAGGAAGTAAGCAAGGCCATCGAAGAAGTCGCCAAGCTGGGCGGCTACGACCTGATCATCGATCTGGCTGCCGTGCAAGGCGTCGTTTACAAAAATGAAAAACTCGACCTGACGCAGTTCGTCCTGGTCCGTTATAAAGAAAATCAGCGATAATTATTACTAGTATTCCTTTAAATCAGAAAAGATGAAAAAGATTGTACTTCTTGCTTTCTGTGTTCTTTCTTTCAGTGCCCTTTCCCAGGCGCAGAACCTGAAATTCGGACACCTCAACACCAATGAACTGATCAGCCTGATGAGTGAGCGTGACTCTGCCGTCCTGAAGCTGCAGGCCCACCAGACCGATCTTGAGGAGACGCTGGAAGGAATGGGAACCGAGTACAACAACAAGGTGAACGAATATCAGCGGAAACAAAACGAATGGGCGCCGGTGGTTCTCGAAACCAAGCAGCGTGAACTCCAGGAGTTGGGACAGCGGATCCAGCAGTTCCAGCAGAATGCCCAGCAGGAGATGGCGCAGCTGCAGCAGACCCTGATGACCCCTGTCATCGAAAAGGCGCAGAACGCCATTACCAAGGTGGCCAAAGCCAACAATCTGGTGTACGTGTTCGACACCTCGGTCGGAGCGCTCATCTATTTTGACGATGCCGTGAGCCTCAACCTGCTCCCGCTCGCCAAGAAGGAGCTCGGCATCCCTGCAGAAAAAGTGGCCCCGACCCAGTTCCCCAACGCGCAATAGGAACTCAACGAAAAAACTTCATACCTAACTTTTAACCTATGCAACATAAAGTAATCGACACCCAAGATGTTGTAATCAGGTTTTGTGGTGATTCGGGCGATGGAATGCAGCTGACAGGTACCCTGTTCGCTGACGCCTCGGCCTTGTACGGCAACGAGATATCCACCTTCCCCGACTATCCCGCGGAGATCCGCGCCCCGCACGGCACGGTCTCCGGCGTTTCCGGCTTCCAGGTCCATATCGGATCGGGTGAAGTCAACACGCCCGGAGACTTCTGCGACGTGCTGGTCGCCATGAACCCCGCCGCCCTGCGTGCCAACGCCAAATGGGCAAAACCGACTGCAACCGTCATCATCGACACCGACACGTTCGATGAAGCGCTCATCAAGAGAGCAGGTTATGCCACGCTGGATCCGGTCACCGAGCTCAGGATCGAAGACCGGAATATCATCTACTCACCCATCACGACGCTGACCAAGGAGAGCCTCAAGGACAGCGGTATGGACCAGAAGGCTATCGTGCGCTGCAAGAACATGTTCACGCTCGGCATGTGCTTCTACATGTTCAATCGTCCGCTCGAGTACACCTACGCTTATCTGGAAAAGAAATTCAAGAAGAAACCGGCGCTCATCGAACCCAACAAGAAGGTACTCTTCGACGGTTTCAACTATGCCGCCAACATCCAGGCCATCGCCAACACCTATACGGTGAAGCCGGCCAAACAGGAGAAAGGCGTCTATCGCAACATCAGCGGAAACCAGGCGACGGCTTGGGGGCTGATTGCTGCTTCCGAGAAGAGTGGACGGCCGCTCTTCTGCGGTTCTTACCCGATTACTCCGGCTACCGCCATCCTCGAGGAACTCGCCATCCACAAGAATCTGGGTGTGAAGACGCTGCAGGCGGAAGACGAGATTGCCGGCATCTGCACCGCCATCGGTGCTGCTTATGCAGGTAATTTCGCGGTCACTACGACCTCCGGTCCGGGCCTCTCCCTCAAGAGTGAGGCACTGGGTCTTGCCATGATCACCGAGCTGCCGCTCGTGCTGGTCGATGTACAGCGCAGCGGCCCTTCGACGGGCATTCCGACCAAGACGGAGCAGACCGACCTCGCTCAGGCCCTCTATGGTCGCAACGGTGAGTGCCCGATTGCCGTGGTCGCCGCCCATTCCCCGAGCCACTGCTTTGATGCCGCCTTCTACGCCGGTAAGTTTGCGATGGAGCACATGATGCCCGTCATCCTGCTGACCGAAGGTTTCCTGGGCAACGGCAGCGAGCCGTGGAAGATTCCTTCGATGAAGGATTATCCGGCCATCAAACCGCCGATTATCGACCAGTGTGAAGGCGCTTTCCAGCCTTTCGCCCGTGATCCCGAGTCCTATGCCCGCAAGTGGGCGTTCCCCGGCAAGGCCGGTCTGGAACACCGTGTGGGCGGTCTGGAGAAGACCACAGCCGGTGTCATCTCCTCCGATCCTGAGAACCACGCCAAGATGGTAGCCGAGCGTGCCGAGAAGGTCGCTCGTCTGGCCAACTATCTCCCCGAGCAGAAAGTCCTCGGTGAAGAGAACGCTGACGTGCTGATCGTGGGCTGGGGCGGCACCTTCGGCCACCTCTATACCGCGCTGCACGAACTGCAGGGTGAAGGCAAGAGCGTGGCTCTCTGCCACTTCGACTTCATCAATCCGCTGCCGAAGAACACGGCCGACATTTTCGCCCGCTACAAGAAGATCCTCGTATGCGAGCTCAACAGCGGCCAGTTCGCCGACTATCTGCGCGCCAAGTTGCCGCAGTTCAGCTATCTGCAGTACAACAAGGTCCAGGGTCAGCCTTTCATCGTGAAGGAGATCGTGGATGCCGTCAACGCCATTTTTTAAGGGGAGGACAGGAACATGAGATATACAGCACAAGATTTCAAGAGCAATCAGGAAGTTCGCTGGTGCCCCGGTTGCGGCGACCACGCCGTGCTGGCGGCCATCCATCGCGCCCTCCCGCAGGTGTGCGAAGCCCGCGGTTACAGCAAGGAGCGTCTGGTGTTCATTTCGGGCATCGGCTGCTCTTCGCGTTTACCTTACTACATGGATACCTTCGGGTTCCACAGCATCCACGGCCGCGCTACGGCCATCTCCACGGGCGTGAAGGTCGCCAATCCCGACCTGAGCGTCTGGCAGGCTTGCGGTGACGGTGATGCCCTGGCTATCGGTGGCAACCACTTCATCCACGCCATCCGCCGGAACATCGACATCAACATCATCCTGTTCAACAACCAGATCTACGGATTGACGAAAGGCCAGTATTCCCCGACCTCCAAGTTGGGACAGATTACCAAGACCTCGCCTTACGGCACGGTTGAGAATCCGTTCACGCCGGGCTCGCTCGTCCTGGGTGCCCGCGGCACCTTCTTCGCCCGCAGCCTCGACAGCGAACTGGCACTGAATCAGGAGATCTTCATCGCCGCCGCCGCGCATGACGGCTGCTCCGTCTGTGAGATGCTCACCAACTGCGTGATCTTCAACGATGGTGCCCACAGCACGATTTCGGACCGCGAGTATCGCGCCGACCGCACGATCATCCTCCGTCACGGCGAACCGATGATTTTCGGCAAGGAAAAGGACAAAGGTCTGATTCTCGAACACGGCAAGCTCAAAGTGGTCAAGATCGGCGAAGACGGCATCACTGTCGATAAACTCCTGGTCCACGATGCACACGCAGAGGATCCTGCCATCCAGAACCAGCTCATCAACATGAAGTATCCGGACTACCCGGTGGCACTGGGCGTCATCCGTCAGGTCAACGAACCGACCTACGACGACCGCGTCCGCGACCAGCTTACCCAGGTCAAGGAAGCCTCCAAGATCACCTGCATGGACGAGTTGCTCCGCAGCGGCGCCACCTGGACGGTGGAATAGTTATCTGTCATAGTCAGAAACCAACAAAAAAACTTATACGTTTAACATTTTTTCCAATAACAAATTTCTATCATGAAAGTAGCTGAAATTATGGCTAACCTCGAGCGGAAGCACCCCGGTGAGAGCGAGTATCTCCAGGCTGTCCGCGAGGTCCTCGACTCCATCGAGGAAGTGTACAACCAGCATCCTGAGTTCGAGAAGGCGCAGATCGTAGAGCGCATGGTCGAACCCGACCGTATCTTCACGTTCCGCGTGACCTGGGTTGACGATGCCGGCAAGGTGCAGACCAACCTCGGATATCGTATCCAGTTCAACAGCGCGATCGGTCCCTACAAGGGCGGTCTCCGTTTCCACAAGGCTGTCACCCCTTCGATGCTGAAGTTCCTGGGCTTCGAGCAGACCTTCAAGAACGCACTGACGACCCTCCCGATGGGTGGTGCCAAAGGTGGTTCCGATTTCGACCCGGTCGGCAAGAGCAACGACGAAATCATGCGTTTCTGCCAGGCCTTCATGACCGAGCTGTGGCAGTGCATCGGCCCGGATCAGGACGTTCCTGCCGGTGACGTCGGTGTCGGCGGCCGTGAAATCGGTTATCTGTACGGCATGTACAAGAAGCTCGCCCGCGAGTACAACACGGGTGTGCTGACGGGCAAGGGTGCTACCTGGGGCGGCTCGATTCTCCGTCCGGAGGCCACCGGTTTCGGTGCTCTCTATTTCACCCAGAACCTGCTGCACAAGGCTGGTAAGGACATCAAGGGCTGCACCGTGGCTCTCTCCGGCTTCGGCAACGTGGCTTGGGGTGCCGCTACGAAGGCTACCGAACTCGGTGCGAAGGTCGTTGCGATCTCCGGTCCGGACGGTGTCTGCGAGATCCCTGAAGGCATTACCAAAGAGATGATCGACTACATGCTCGAAATGCGTGCTTCGAACCGCAACAAGGTCGAGGACATGGCGACCAAGTTCCCGGGCAAGGCCATTTTCACTCCTGGCAAGAAGGCTTGGAGCGTGAAATGCGACATCGCTCTCCCTTGCGCTTTCCAGAACGAGCTTTCGGAAGACGACGCGAAGGAACTGAAGGCCAACGGCACCTGGTGCTGCTGCGAGGTCTCCAACATGGGCTGCCAGCCGGGCGCCATCCACTTCTTCCAGCACAATGGCATCCTCTTCGCCCCTGGTAAGGCGGTCAACGCCGGTGGCGTAGCCACCTCGGGTCTCGAGATGACGCAGAACGCTTCGCACATCAGCTGGAGCGGCAAGGAAGTTGACGAGAAGCTGCACTTCATCATGGACTCGATCCACGAGGCCTGCGTGAAGTACGGTACCCAGCCGGACGGCACGATCGACTATGTGAAGGGCGCCAACATCGCCGGCTTCATGAAGGTCGCTACCGCTATGCTTGAGCAGGGAATTATCTAATTCCTCCCCGTCATGCCCGGCCTGACCGGGCATCTCGACATCAAAAAGGGTTGACCATTTAGGCCAACCCTTTCTTATAGCTCCTGTTGTTGGAGAGGCCCCTTCACATCCGCTACGGCCATCCGCACCGTCCTCCCCGCAAAAACTCCGTGAAGGGGCCTCTCCAACAACGGAGCTATCCCTAATAAATTACAATGCAACGTGTAACCCTACAGTCCAGGCATTGGCGGCTTGACCCAGCAGGTATGCGGCATCGAGGCCGATGCCCTTGAAGGCGAAGCCGAGTCCGAAGGAGGCAAAGCGCGGAGCGACGGCGGAGGAGAAGTGGTAGCCGGCGCGGGCGAAGATCATCTGGTTGAAGGCGTATTCGGTACCGATGGCGGCCGTAAAGGCCTTATATTCCTGGGGAAGGATGTAGCCCAGGTCGGCGCCCAACGTGACTGCATGCTTGTCGCCCGGCGCAATGCGGTAGGAACCGCCGGCCATTACACGCATGGGCAATGCGTAAGCCATAGAACCAAAGCTGTACTTCGAGCCGATGTCGGCGCCTTTCACGCCAACGGTCAGACCGTCTTTCACATAGTTGAAGGCCACGTCTCCGGCAAAGGCCGTGGCTTTTTGACCGGCCATGTCGGCCATCAGATACTTGCCGTTGACGTCGATGAACAGATTGTCGGCGAGTCGCAGCGACACACCGGCCAGGATCCGCTGTTCGCCGGGTTTGAAAGTCCCTTTCTCATTGCCGTTCTGATCGATCTGTGTGAATTCCGGGAAGAGGTTGTTCCGGTAGTCCAGCCGGAGACCAAAACGATCATTCAGTGCCATGAAAGCGCCTGCCTGCAGTGCGGAGTAGTTGAACTGTTGCGGCGCCCATTTGCCGAACGATACGTCAGCCCGCATTTTTTGAAGGGCCAGGTCGGGTGTACGGAATGCGAGATCGCCCATGGCAAGATCTCCCGCCTTGCCCGACAGGATGAAAGAATTGAACGACTGCGCGTGTGCCGTCGGGAGTGCGGTCAGCACGAGCGCGACTGTCAGCAGGATGCAGGATATCGGATTTCTTCTCATAGTTTCACAATGTTTTGGGTCAGGGTTTCACTACCGAAAGTCACCTTGACGGAGTAAGGGCCGCCGCCCAGCATGGTCAGGTCAAGGATGGCAGGGGTGAAGGGCGTAGCATGTCCGCTCTGTTCCAGCACGACCGTTCCGGTTTCGGAGATGACCTGTGCACTGACCGACTGGTCAGTAGCTGTCCGGATGTAGAGCATGCCGTCGGTTATGGTGGTCGGATAGATGTCGATGGGCTTGCTGCCGTCGCGGGCGAGAGTCTTGAACGACGTACTGACCGACTGGCCCCGGGCATCTGTCGCGGTTACGGTGCCTATTGCATAGCCGTATTTCAGCGCTGTTACGTAAAGCATGCCTTCACGGACATGCAGGTTGAGGATGTCATTGTCGGAGGATGCGGTCGCATACTGAAGCATCTCGCCATCTTCGTCGCGGAAAACTTCGGAAAGATCGACGGTATACATTCCGCCTTTCTCACCGAACACCATGTCATCGATGGTTCCGATGGCCTGGGGGCCGTGATTCGCCAGAATCGTATACGTGTAGGAGCGTGTGGTCTCCATTTCATAGTCGTCGAACACATGCAGGGTCGCCTTGTACGTGCCGGGTTCAGCCTGAAGGGCGTCGATCATTACTTTCTGGGTAAGCCCCTGCATCTGGAAGAGCGAGTCTGCAAGCGACCCTTTGTCCAGTTTTGCATGGACACCGTGGCCGTCGGGCTCCGTGTAACGGAACGTGAGCCAATGCGTCTCATGTCCTTTGAGCGTGAACGAGAGTTCGTCGTCAGTCTCGATTGTCGGCGCATGGTTCTTGCCGGTGGTCACCACGGCCAGGTTGGAAAGCGGGGACCGGTTGCCGATCAGGTCGTATGCTTCGCAGGCCAGGTAATAAGTGGTCTGGAAATCAAGTCCCTGCAGGATGCCTTCCATCTTGTCGCCTGCCTCCAGATCTTCGAAGGGGAATTTCTTGTAGGGAATCAGGGTCGTTTCGGAGAAAGGCTGCTTGCTGTAGTAGATGTTGACACCGTAGGCCTTTCCATCGTCTTCATCCTGCGGAACGGTCAGTGAGAAACGGATGAAATCGGCGTGCATCAGTTCTGCCTTGAAATCATTCACGGCATTGGGCGGGGTGGAACCTTCGGCCAGGATGGCTGCGGTCACGTCCACCAGGCCACCGACCGGGTAGTTGCGGTTCTTGCTGCTGAGGTCCTTGGAGGTGTTGACGATGCGGTTCCAGAGCATGTCCCGTGTGAAACCGTCGCCGCCGCACTTCGACACAATGAGAGCCGCCACGCCGGAAACATGCGGGCAGGCCATGGATGTGCCCTGCATCAAACCGTATTTGTTGTCGGGCAGCGTGCTGTAAATCTGGTATCCTTTCTGGTAATCCCCGCCGGGAGCTGCTACATCGACCCAATCGCCATAACAGGAGTAGTAGGCCCGGAAGAAGTCGGCTCCGATCGATCCGACAGCCAGGGCGCCTTCGTAATAACCCGGCGCGCCGAAGTCCGTGTTTTCGTTGCCGGCCGCAAAGACCACCAGGCCACCTGCCATCGGGCCGACCTGGAAGCCGTTTTCATCCATACCTGCGTAGGTATTGAAATAGTCGATGGCCATCCGGTCGGAGTTGGGGACGTAGTCAATCGTCTTGTAGCCCCAACTGTTCTGGGAGATGACGGCCCCATGGTCGGCGCCCCACTTGATGGCGCGTGCGCCGTTACCGCCGCCCTCTTCATCTTCCTTGAAAATCTGGGCCGACATCAGGCGGACGCCTTGGATTCCTTTGGCGAAGTCACCGCCAGCGATGCCGCAGATGCCTTTGCCATTGTTGTTTACAGCGGCAATCGTGCCGGCCACGTGGGTGCCGTGCTGGGTCTTGAGAATGTTGATGCTGTTGTCCATGAAGTTGAATCCGTGGACCGCCGGGCGGTTCGGGTCGTTCCACAGATTGGTGGAGAGGTCTTCATGGTCGCAGTCGATGCCGCCGTCCACCACGCAGACAATCACCTCGTTGCTCCCGGTCGTATAGCTCTTCCATGCGGGCAGTACGTTGATGTCGCATCCGGCCTCCTTGCCTGAAGTACCGCCGTCGTTGTAGAGGTCCCATTGCTTGTCAAAGGAAGGATCGTCGAACGGGAAACCGGCAGGTGCTGCAGTGGGTGCTGCATCAACGTAGGTCACGGTCTCGTCGTAGGCTTTTCGGGTGATAGGGCGGTATTCCACTTCCAGAATGCCCGGAATCTCTTCCAGCGAAATGGACGCTTTGGTCAGCGGCGTGCTTTCGTCGAACCAGACTTCGTACCAGCGGTCCAAGCCTGCCTCGCGAGTGCGCTTCTCAAACTTACCGGCATAGGGGAAAGTGCGTTCCATCCGGACATGACCCAGGACGGAAGCCGCCTTGGTCGTAATCAAGGCTTCTGCCTGTCCTGAGGCTTCTATTCTTTCTGCGGTGGGAACATCGACGTAGATGCGGACATGCCCCGTTTCATAGAGGGATACCGGATACTCGCCGGCCGGCGTCTCCAGGATTTCTTCTTGTAAAAGTTCTTCGGTCGTACAGGCGCACAGAAAGCCTGCTGCCAATGCGGCCAGCAATAGGGATCGGATTCTCATCATCGTATCTTATTGGGCAAGGAAGTCAAAGACCTTGAGCAGGCTCTGCTCATCCTTCCAGTTGATTTTGTTCTTTTTCAGGAATTGTTTGAAAGCGGCCTCCTTTTCAGCACCCAATGCTTCGGTAAGCTCTTTCTTGGTGGCCTTGACGGCTTTGCCGTCGAGGACGATATAGTATTCGTTCTTGATCTTCAGTTTCTTTCCCGATTCGCGGTGCTGGAATTGCTCCATGTGGTTGGTGTTGACGAAGCCGGGCAGATCGACCGAGGTGATCCGCTGGGTGGAGGCCGTTGTGGAGGAGGTTCCGTAGGCGCCGCCAGTTTCGTTGAGTGCCGTCAGGTCCACTATGCTGCGTACGGCCACGAAATTTTTCTCATCGGGGCCCGGCGTAATCCGCATCAAGTAGCCGTTTACGCGCTTGAAATGGTCATCGCCGATCTGTACGGCGGAGAACTGTCCGGCCGGTGCCATCTGGATCATTCCTTTCTCGTCGACAAAATGCAAGTCGCCCTTGAGCAGGTGGATATTGATGGGCATGACGCGTGTCTGTCCATTCGATAGTATCAATGTACCCTGCTGGAAATCAGAATAATAATAGGGCCACGTCGTATAGGCGTCAATTTGTGCCAGCGCCTGGAAAGCGAAGAGGCAGCAGGCAGTCAGCAAAAGGATCCGTTTCATAGCTTTAATCTTTTTCTGAAAAATCTCACTAAAATACAAAAAAGAAGGGGGAAAATCAAATTTTCCCCCTTCTTTAACAAGAAGTGTGCCCTTAGTTCTTGGTGCAGACGATGTCACCGAAGCAGATATTCACGCTGCCGGCATCCGGGATGTAGAGCCACGGGCCGTAGTCGATGAACTTGAGGGTCTTGCCACCGTCCTGGATGGCGATGTTCAGGTAACCTTCATCCAAGCCATCCTCGCCGTCGAAACCGAGCAGCACGCAGGCGTTGCCGTTGCTGTATACATATTCGGTTTCCTGACCGAGCGGAACCGCGATGTTGGTCACGTCGTTATCGACGATACCGTAGAACATGGTGTCGTCACCGGCCCAGCTGGCGCTGCCGAAGATGTTGTCGATCCAGACCTTGGTCACGTCGGAAGCATCTTTCTTGAACGTCATGATCCACTCGTCGGGACCATTGAAGTAGCTGGTACCCTTGGCGGTGTATTCGCCCAGAATGGAAGCCAGCGGATGGTCGAGGTCGTTGATGGTCACGGTGCAGGTGTTGCTGGCACCGATCTTGGTGTCACCGGCCGATTTGAACTTCACAGTGAAGCTCATGTCGCCCGTGAAGACACCGGGGTGCTCGATGATCTTGACCACGATGTTCTTCATGGATTCGGTGCCGGAGAAGCTGATGGAGCCCGTTCCGGAAGCGTCTTCAAAATCAACGCCCTGTTTGGCGGAGCCGTTCACGAATTCGTAGGTAACGGTGGTGTTCACGCCGCTGAAGGAAGCGACATGGACCGGGATATTGAGCGTGCCGGCATTCTCCGCGACTTTCATCGCACTGCTCGGGAAGGCAGCGAACGCATCGTTGTCATCGAAAACGGGCATCGGGTTGAGGTTGCAGGAAGCAACCAGCGATCCCAGCACGATAATACTGAAAATGTAGAAAATCTTTTTCATGGCTGTCATCGTTTATTCCCCGTAGCCCGGGTTCTGTTTCAGATTCTCATTGATGTCGACCTGGCTCTTCGGAATCGGGAGGGCCCAATACTTCGAGGAGGCGTCGATGTTGCGCGTGATGTTGGCGTCGGAGTAGTTGATCGAACCACCGGTACGGTCGAGGTCGAACCAGAGGTGGCCTTCGAAGTTGAGCTCCAGACGGCGTTCCAGAGCGACGGCGGCCTTGTCGGCGCTCGTCAGCGGGCTGGCACCACGGTTGGCACGGATGGCGTTGAGGTCGGCCAGGGCGGTCGAACCGGCGCCGTTGACAGCCGCTTCAGCACGGATGAGGTACATCTCGGAGAGACGCAGTACGATGGTGTTGCTCACGTCCGGGGTGGAGGTAGCGTTGCCTTCGCCCTTGCCATAATATTTCATGGTCCAGAGCTGGCCGCCGGAAACCTCGTCCTGGTCGGTGCAGAACATGACTTTGCCGTCATCTTTGCCACGGACACCGCGGGAGCCGCGCACGTCACCGTCCTCGAAGAGGTCGGCGAGCTGGGCGGTAGCGGCGCAGTCGGCGTAACCGAGCGGGTTGGTCATGTGGGAAGGACCTTCCCAATAGGCGTCATAACTATTGGCCTGCTTGCCATAGACTTCGAAGATCACTTCACCGTCACCGGCAACGTCTTTGCCCCAAACGGAAGGATATTCTTCGGCCGTCCAAAGACGGAACTTACCGCTGTTGATGACTTTGGTAGCATACTCGGAAGCCTTGGAATAGTCCTTATGATAGAGGTATACGCGGGCGAGGAGCGCCTGGATGGCGAGTTTGTTGAAAGTAGCCTTCGGGTCGGAGGCACCGCTGCGCTGATAGCTGTCGGCCATCAGGCCTTCGGCCGTCGTCAGGTCGGAAATGACCTGGGCGAAGGTCTCTTCCACAGAAGCGCGGGCCGGCATGTCGGTCGGCAGCTGCGGCTCGGTGATCACGCACACGCCGTATTCGCCGTTGGTGCCGTTCAGGCGGCTGTAGAGACGGAGCAGGTCAAAGTGAGCGAGGCCGCGCAGGGCAAGAGCCTCGGCCTTCAGGTTGTTGAGGTCAGCTTGGGTCACGCTGCTCGAAGTCAACTCATCGTTGTTGTCGATGGCGAAGATGACGTTGTTGGCAGCGGAGATCACAAAGTAGGCCGTACCCCAGAGACCGGACGTGGAGCTCGGCTCGTAGGACATGCTGTACGGCACCATCATACGGCCGGACTGGAAGTTCGTGTTGATCGGAATCATGGCGTTGCCGGCACGCATCTCGGAGTCCAGCACATAGAAAGCTCCGTACCAGTTATTGCTCACGAGCGGAGAGTAGGCACCGCCGATGGCTTTGTTCAGACCGTTGTAGTCGGAGAGCGTCAGTTCCGTACTCTGCGACATGATCGGATCCTCGGTCAGGAATTCGCTCATGCTGCAGGAAGCGGCCAGCGTCAGGATTGCGAAAAGTGCAATGATATTCTTTTTCATGTTCTTTTCCTCCTAAATTAGAAAGTGAGTTCAATACCGCCGGCAAAGGTCTTGGTCTGCGGGTAGATACCCCAGCCCATACCTTCCATACCGCGTTCAGGATCCCACCAGTACACATCGTGGAACGTGTAAGGGTTCAGGGCGCTGAAATAAATCTTGGCTCCCTTCATGTTGATCTTCTTGAGAAGATTCTGGGGGAGGTTGTAGGCCAGCGTAATGTCCTTGATACGGAAGTAGTCGCCGCGCTGGAGCCAACGGGTCGAGTTGGCGTAGGAGTTCGAGGAGTTACCAGCGACCGGTTTCGGATTGCAACCCGTGTCGCCCGGTTGCCTCCAGTAATTCATGGCGCGAGCCATCTGGTTCATGGACATTTGGTTACCGTCGGCGTTCAGGTAACGCCACTCGTAGATGTACACCAGGTTGTTGGTCTTGAACTCCGTGAAGATGCTCAGTTCGAGGCCCTTCCAGTTGAGGCTCGTGTTGAAACCACCCGTGAACTTCGGTTCCGGGGAACCGGCATAGATGTAGCGGGCCTGGTTGTAGTTGTTGGTCAGCAGGTAGTAGGACTCATCATCCGGATGCTCCGGATCGGTCGCACGGAAGAGGGCGTCGCCGTTGGTCGGGTCCACACCGTAGTAATCCTTCAGGTAGAAGTTGTAGAAGCTCTTGCCCACCACGTGGCGCAGACGGCTGTCGTAGGAGGAGGCCATCCATTCATCGTCGCCCAGGTCAATGACCGTCGATTTGTTGTAGGCGATGTTGAAGCCGGCCGTCCACACGAAGTCGGTGTTGCGGATGATGTCACCTTCCAGCTGGAACTCGATACCCTTGTTGTTCATCGAGCCGATGTTCATGAAGTTGCTGCCGAAACCGGAGGTCTGCGGGACCTGCTTGTTGAGCAGCATGTCGCTCGTGTTACGGGTGTAAAGATCCAACTGACCGCTCAGGCGGTTGTTGAAGAAGGCGAAGTCGAGACCCACGTTCCAGGTCTTGTTGAGCTCCCAGGAGAGGAGGTCGTTGGCCGGGCTGGACGGGAGCATGCCGTTGCCGCCGTTGTAAGCGGTGGAGGCGTACACACCGTAAGCACGGTACGGGCTGATATTGTTGTTACCGTTCACACCGTAGCTGGCACGGATCTTCAGGAGCGAGAGCCAGTCGGAAGCGCTCTGCATCCACTCTTCATTCGAAACGTTCCAGGAAGCGGAGGCGGACCAGAAGGTACCCCACTTGTTCTTGGCGCCGAAGAGCGAGGAACCGTCTTCACGGATGGAAGCCGCGAAGAAGTAGCGGTTGGCGTAGTTGTAGTCCACATTGCCGAAGAACGACAGCAGGGTGCGGGCGTTCTTGGAGTCGGAAATCTGGCTCGAGCTGGTAACGGAGGTGGAGAAGTACGGGATGTTGGCATCCACGCCCGGAGCGTAGCCGTAGAGCGAAGCGTAGGTCTGCTTCATGGCTTCCTGGCCAATCATCACGCGGAGCGAGTGGTCGCCGAACATCTTGCTGTAGGTGGCGGTGTTGGAGGTGGTTATGCGGACATACTGGCTACGGGAACCCTGCAGGGTGCCTTCCGTGTCACCCGGGTCCGGACCCCAGTAACGGATACCTTCGCCGAAGGTGCCTTCGAACATGTTGTTGGTCTTGAATACCAGACCTTCCAGCGGCGTCCAGGTCAGCGAAAGGGCGGCCTGCGTACGGAACTGCTTCTCCCACTGGTCTTCACCGTGTTCGAGTGCATTCCAAAGCGGGTTGGTGTTGGAGTTCTCAGGAATCTTCTGGTTGTACTCGCCGGTTTCAGGGTCGAAGACCGGCGTCCAAGGACGGATGATCAGACCGCCGAAGAACGGGTTGGAGTAATACAGCGACTGCATCTCGGTATCGTGGTTCTCGGTGTAAGCGATGTTGACGCGGGTTCCGATGTCGAGGGTGCGGGTCAACTTATAATCGGAGTTGACACGGCCGGTGAGACGCTTGTAGCTGGTGGCGTAGGAAACACCCTGGTTGTCCTGGTAGGAGAGGGAGGAGTAGAAACGGCCGCGGTCGGTACCGGCCTGGGCGTTCACCTCGTATTCCTGCAGTTTACCCATGCGGGTCACCTCTTCAATCCAGTTGTACATCGGCATGCTGGGCGTCTTGGGATCGTAGTAGTTGTCGATGTTGCGGCCGGAGTTGGCGTAGGCAGTTTTGTAGAAGTCGTACAGTTCCGGACCGGTCATCATGCGGAAGTGGTTGTCGTTCGCCAGCATGCTGACACCGAACTTGGCGCGGGCGCTGAAAGAAGCCCTGCCGGCCTTACCGCTCTTAGTGGTCACGAGGATGACGCCGTTTGCAGCGCGGGAACCGTAGATGGAGGCGGCAGCCGCGTCCTTCAGGACGGTCAGGCTCTCGATATCGTTCGGGTTGATGGCGGCGATGGCGTTGTTCGTGTTGGTGAAGTAGCTCTGGTCGCCCGACATCACCGGAATACCGTCGACCACCCACAACGGCTCGTTACCGGCGTTGATGGATGATGTACCGCGGATACGGATCTGCGAGTTGGAACCCGGCTGGCCGGATTCGGAGGAGATGGTGACGCCAGCCATCTTACCGGCCAGCATCTTGTCGACAGAGGATGCCGGAACGGAGACGATTTCGTCAGCCTTGACGGTCGAGACGGCACCGGTCTTCGCCTCACGGCGGGTCGTACCGTAACCGATCACGATCACGTCTTCCAGATACTCAGCGTCGGGGGCGAGGGCGCAGTCGACAACCGTACGTCCGTTGACGGCGACTTCCTGCGTCTTGTAGCCGATGAAGCTGAACAACAGGGTCGCGTTGGCAGGTGCGTTGAGGGTGTAGGTACCGTCGAGGCCCGAAGCCGTGCCGGTCGTGGTTCCCTTGACCGCGATGGACGCAAATGCCACCGGTTCTCCCGTGCTTGCATCAGTCACAGTACCCTTGACTGTGATGTTCTGCGCGTAGAGCGAGAAAACCATCAGCAGGGTTGTCAAAACTAAACTGATTTTTTTCATGGAGTTTTGGTTATTAAGTTAAAAATAAATAGGTTGAAGAATTTCAAATTAAACGTTTCGACCCATTCGGGCAGGACAAATTTACTAAAAATAAACCAAATATTAAATTTCTCCTATGGAATTTTAAGCAAAATTCACCGGTTCGTTAATAAATCATTCTTACAATTAGTACATTTTCCCAAGAATCAAAAGAAAAACCTTCTCTCGTTACAAGGTAAATGACCGGTAAAAATACAACGTTTTTTTGAATAATCCTATTTCAGCGCTAAATTTTTATTATCTTTGAAATCAATATGATCGGTGTTTACGATTCCGGAGTCGGCGGCCTTTCAGTTTGGAAGGAATTACGGGCGGTGATGCCTGCCGAACAATTCTGTTATGTTTCAGACGGAGCGTACTGTCCATACGGGCCGAAAGATCCCTCCTTCGTAATTGAAAGGGCGCAGGCTGTCGCCCGTTTTTTGATTGCGCAGGGCGCCGAACTCATCGTCGTTGCCTGCAATACCGCGACCGCTGCGGCCATCACGACACTTCGCGCCACTTTTCCCATCCCCTTTGTCGGGATGGAACCTGCGCTCAAGCCGGCGGCCCTGCATTCGCAAAGCGGCGTCGTGGGCGTTCTCGCCACGGCCGGTACGTTCAAGGGGCGCCTTTATCTCAATACCCTGGCCCGCTTCTCCGGTCGCGTCAAAGTGATCGAGCAGGTTGGAACTGGTCTGGTGGAACTGGTGGAGCAGGGGATCCTCGAAGGTCCCGAAGCCGACCAACTGGTGGGCCGGTATGTCCAGCCGATGCTCGAAGCCGGAGCCGATCATATTGTGCTGGGTTGCACCCATTATCCTTTCCTGACTGCGACAATCGAAAAGCTCGTTGGTAACCATGCCGTGATCGTCAATCCGGCACCTGCCGTGGCCCGTCAGGCACAGCGGGTTCTAGCTGAGCTCCGCGAGCGGACCGGAAAAAAAGGACCGGCCGGAGTTTCCGGTGTTTCCACCTTCTTCTCGACCGGTCCCGATGAGACTTTGCAAAAGCTGGTGCGGCAGATCGCCGGCGACGCGGCCGACGGCTACTTATACCATTCCTTATACATCATATAGCCCTGCGCATTCTTGTGTGCGGCGGCCGTGATGGCCTCTGAACCGTCTTTCACCTTCTTGGCAGGGACTCCGGCATAGACGCCGGGTTCCAGTTTCTCGCCCGTGAGTACCACGGCTCCCGCCGCGATGATGCTTCCGTCGGCGATTTCGGCGTTGTCCATCAGGATGGCCCCCATGCCTACAAGTACATTGTTGCCTACTTTGGCTCCGTGGACCACGGCGTTGTGCCCTACGGAAACGTCATCACCGATCTCGGTGACCGAGCGCTGGTAGAGCGTGTGGACACTGGCGTTGTCCTGGATATTGACGCGGTTGCCGATCTTGATGGTGTTGACGTCACCGCGCAGAACCACTCCATACCAAATGCTGCAATCATCGCCGATGGTTACGTCGCCGATGATTACAGCATTTTCAGCAATGAAGCAATTCTTTCCGATCTTGGGGGTAAACCCTCTCAGTTCCCGGATGATTGCCATAGCCTTCTTAGAGTTTCTTCCGGGCCGCGGCCAGTTTCTGGTAGTCGTCCATCGAGGCGACGATCAGGTTGTCGAATTCGCGCTGGCCGGTACCGGCCGGAATCAGGTGACCGCAGATCACGTTCTCCTTCAGGCCCTCGAGGGTGTCGACCTTGCCGCGGATAGCGGCGTCGGACAGCACTTTCGTGGTCTCCTGGAAGGACGCGGCCGACATGAAGCTGTTGGTCCGCAGGGCTGCACGCGTGATACCCTGAAGCACCTGGTTGGAGGTGGCGGGGATGGCGTCACGTGCTTCGACCGTGCGTTTGTCCGAACGTTTCAGCAGCGAGTTCTCGTCGCGGAGCTGGCGGACCGTCACGATCTGGCCCGGATGGAGGTTCTCGGATTCACCGGCGTCGGTGACCACCTTCTTGTCGAAGATGGCATCGTTCTCTTCGAGGAACTCGAGTTTGTCCACAAGCTGCTCGGGCAGGAAGCGGGTGTCACCCGGATCGACGATCTCGACCTTGCGCATCATCTGGCGGACGATCACTTCGAAATGTTTGTCGTTGATCTTCACGCCCTGCATCCGGTACACTTCCTGGATTTCGTTGACGATGTACTCCTGGACTTTGATCGGGCCGAGGATGTTGAGGATGTCGGTCGGGGAGACGGCACCGTCCGAAAGCGGCATGCCGGCGCGGACGTAGTCATTCTCCTGGACGAGGATCTGCTTGGACAGCGGAACGAGGTAGCGTTTCTCTTCGCCGCTGCGGGCGCGGATGATGATCTCGCGGTTACCGCGGCGGTTCTTGCCCATGATGACTTCACCGTTGATCTCCGACACTACAGCCGGGTTCGACGGGTTGCGGGCTTCGAAGAGCTCGGTCACGCGCGGCAGACCGCCCGTGATATCGCCCGACTTGCCGCTGTTGCGCGGAATCTTGACGATGATTTCGCCGATGCCGATCGACTGTCCGTTCTCCACCATGACGTGGGCGCCCACCGGCAGGTTGTACTGCTTGAGTTCGACGCCCTCTTCGTCGAGGATGCGGATGGTCGGGTTCTTCGACTTGTCGCGGGCCTCGATGATCACTTTCTCGCTGTGTTGCGAGTACTCGTCGGCCTCGTTGCGGAAGGTGGAGCCTTCCTCCATGTTCTCGTACTTTACCTTACCGGAGGTTTCGGTGATGGTCAGGGCGTTGTAGGCATCCCAGTTGCAGATGCGGTCGCCGGGCACCACGGAGTCACCGTCCTTCTTGAAAAGTTCGGAGCCGTAAGGAATGAAATACTGGCCGAGGGTGATTTCGGTAACGGGGTGGACAATGCGCATTTCCGTGGCACGGCTCACGACGATCGTGTGGTCGCCCTTCTCATCCACCTTGGTGATGGTGCGGAGCTCTTCGAATTCGAGACGGCCTTCATACTTGGAGACAATCTCGCTTTCGGAAGCCACGTTGGAAGCGGTACCACCGACGTGGAAGGTACGGAGGGTCAGCTGCGTACCCGGCTCGCCGATGGACTGGGCGGCGATGACGCCGACCACTTCGCCCTTCTCGACCATGCGGCCGGTGGCCAGGTTGCGGCCGTAGCACTTGGCGCAGACACCCTTCTTCGATTCACAGGTAAGCACTGAACGGATTTCGACCTGCTCGATCGGCAGACTCTCGATCAGTTCCGCGATGTCTTCGGTGATCTGGTCGCCGGCAGCGAGGATCTTCTCGCCGGTAAGCGGGTTGTAGATGTCGTGAACCGAGGTACGACCGAGGATGCGTTCGCCGAGGCTTTCCACCACGGTGTCCTTGTTCTTGATGGCGGTGGCCACCAGGCCGCGGAGCGTGCCGCAGTCTTCCTCGTTGATGATCACGTCGTGCGAGACGTCCACCAGACGGCGGGTCAGGTAACCGGCGTCGGCCGTCTTCAAGGCGGTATCGGCCAGACCCTTACGGGCACCGTGCGTGGAAATGAAGTACTCGAGCACGCTCAGGCCTTCCTTGAAGTTGGCGAGGATCGGGTTCTCGATGATGTCCGCACCGGTGGAACCGGATTTCTGCGGCTTGGCCATCAGGCCGCGCATACCGCAAAGCTGGCGGATCTGCTCTTTCGAACCGCGGGCGCCGGAGTCCAGCATCATGTAAACCGGGTTGAAGCCCTGTTTGTCTTCCTTGATGCGCTGCTCCACGATGCCCGTCAGCTGGTTGTTGACCGTGGTCCAGATATCGATGACGTGGTTGTAACGTTCCTTGCTGGTGATCAAACCCATGTCGTAGCTCTCCTGCCAGGTCGCGATCTGGCTGTAGCCGTCTTCGACCAGGGCCGCTTTCTCGTCGGGGATGATTACGTCACCCAGGTTGAACGACAGACCGCCCTCGAAAGCCATGCGGTAGCCGAGGTTCTTGATATCGTCGAGGAACTGCGCCGTGCGGGCGATGCTCGTGTACTTGAGCACCAGGCCGATGATGTCGCGCAGCGACTTCTTCTTCAGCAGGGTGTTGATGTACGGCACTTCGTCCGGGACAAGCTGGTTGAACAGGATGCGGCCTACCGTGGTCGCCTGCATCTTGTAGCCCTTGGAAAGGTCGGTCTTGTCGACGGGGATGCGGACCTGGCATTTGGTCTGCCATTCCACGCGTCCTTCGTTCTTGGCGATGATGGCCTCTTCGGGTCCGTAGAACATCATGCCCTGTCCCTTGGCGCCTTCGCGCTCCTTGGTAATATAGTAAAGACCGAGCACCATGTCCTGCGACGGCACCGTAATCGGCGCACCGTTGGCCGGATGGAGGATGTTGTGGGAACCGAGCATCAGCAGCTGGGCCTCCAGGATGGCAGCGTTGCCCAGCGGCAAGTGGACAGCCATCTGGTCACCGTCGAAGTCGGCGTTGAAAGCCGTACAGGCGAGCGGGTGGAGCTGGATGGCCTTGCCCTCGATCATTCGAGGCTGGAAAGCCTGGATACCGAGGCGGTGCAGGGTCGGTGCACGGTTCAGCAGCACCGGGTGTCCCTTCATCACGTTCTCGAGGATATCCCAGATCACCGGGTCCTTGCGGTCCACGATCTTCTTGGCCGACTTCACGGTCTTGACGATGCCGCGCTCAATCAGCTTGCGGATGACGAACGGCTTATAGAGCTCAGCCGCCATGTACTTCGGCAGGCCACACTCATGCATCGAAAGCTCCGGACCTACGACGATAACGCTTCGGGCCGAGTAGTCCACGCGTTTGCCGAGGAGGTTCTGACGGAAGCGGCCCTGCTTGCCCTTGAGGCTGTCGGACAGGGATTTGAGCGTCCGGTTGGCTTCACTCTTGACAGCGTTGGACTTGCGGGAATTGTCGAACAAAGAGTCGACGGCTTCCTGCAGCATGCGCTTTTCGTTGCGGAGAATCACTTCCGGCGCCTTGATTTCGATCAGTCGTTTGAGGCGGTTGTTGCGGATGATCACGCGACGGTACAGGTCGTTCACGTCGCTGGTGGCGAAACGGCCGCCGTCGAGCGGGACGAGCGGACGGAGATCCGGCGGGATCACCGGAATCACCTTCATCACCATCCATTCGGGGTGGTTGATCTCCTTAGACTCACGGAAAGCCTCGATAACGCTCAGGCGCTTGAGGGCTTCCGCCTTGCGCTGCTGCGACGTCTCCGACTCGCTCTTGTGGCGGAGGTCATAGGAGAGGGTGTCGAGGTCCACGTTCTTGAGCATTTCGTAGATTGCCTCGGCGCCCATGCCGGCCACGAACTTCTGCGGGTCGTCGTCGGGCAGTTCCTGATTGCCCTTCGGCAACTGCTCGAGCACGTCGAGGTATTCTTCCTCAGTGAGCAGGTCCAGGTCGTTGATGCCTTTGACCTCCTTGGCGGCTCCGGCGTGCATCACCACATACTTCTCGTAGTAGATGATTGCCTCGAGTTTCTTGGAAGGAATGCCGAGCAGGTAACCGATCTTGTTCGGCGTCGAGCGGAAATACCAGATGTGGGCGACGGGCACCGTCAGGCTGATGTGGCCCATGCGCTCGCGGCGCACCTTCTTCTCAGTCACCTCCACGCCGCAGCGGTCGCAGATAATGCCGCGGTAGCGGATGCGCTTGTACTTTCCGCAGTGGCACTCGTAGTCCTTCGTCGGACCGAAGATGCGTTCGCAGAAGAGTCCGTCGCGCTCCGGCTTGTAAGTACGGTAGTTGACGGTCTCCGGCTTGAGCACCTCACCCGACGACTGCTCGAGAATCTCTTCCGGAGAAGCCAGGCCGATGGTGATCTGGTTGAAGTTGTTTTTCACCTTTATCTCTTTCTTTAAAGACATATCCTTGATTTTTACTTGTCAAACACTAGTAATCCAGTTTAACGCTCAGGCCGAGGCCGCGGAGCTCGTGGAGCAAAACGTTGAGCGATTCGGGGATGCCGGGCGTCGGCATCGGGTCGCCCTTGACGATGGCTTCGTAGGCGCGGCTGCGTCCGGTCACGTCGTCCGACTTGATGGTCAGGATCTCCTGCAGGATGTTGGAGGCGCCGAAAGCTTCGAGCGCCCAGACCTCCATCTCGCCGAAACGCTGGCCGCCGAACTGGGCCTTACCGCCGAGCGGCTGCTGGGTGATCAGGGAGTACGGACCGATGGAACGGGCGTGCATCTTGTCGTCGACCATGTGTCCCAGTTTGATCATGTAGATCACGCCGACGGTGGCCTGCTGGTCAAAGAGTTCGCCAGTACCGCCGTCCCGGAGCTGGGTGCGGCCGTAGCGAGGCAGACCGGCTTGGTCGGTGTACTTGCAGATGTCATCCAGGCTGGCACCGTCGAAGATCGGGGTGCTGAACTTCAGTCCGAGTTCACGGCCCGCCCAACCGAGGACGGTCTCGTAGATCTGGCCGAGGTTCATGCGGGAAGGCACGCCGAGCGGGTTGAGGACGATGTCCACCGGAGTACCGTCTTCGAGGAACGGCATGTCTTCGTCGCGGACGACTTTGGCCACGATGCCCTTGTTGCCGTGACGGCCGGCCATCTTGTCGCCCACCTGGATCTTGCGCTTCTTGGCGACATAGACCTTGGCCAGCTTCATGATGCCGCTCGGCAGTTCGTCGCCGATGGTCAGGTTGTAGTTGATGCGCTTGTACTGCGCGTCGTACTCCTTGTATTTGATCAAGTAGTTGTTGATCAGGGCTTTGATGAGCTCGTTGCTCTTCTTGTCGGAGGTCCACCTCACCGGATTGACGTTGTTGTAGTCAATCTGGTCGAGGAGCTCGCGGGTGAAGGATTCACCCTTCGGCAGGATTTCCGCACCGTAGAGATCGCCGATGCCGGCGCTCTTCTTGCCTGCGACCAGCTTCATCAGCTTGTCGAGGAAGATCGTGCGCAGGTCGGCACACTTGCGGTCGAAGCTGTCCTTGGCATCCTGCAACTGGCGTTTCGCACTCTCCTTGCCTTTCTTGGTATTGTCCTTGACCACATGGGAGAAGAGGCGTTTGCCGATGATCGTGCCGGAGAGGGACGGGGAGGCCTTCAGGGAAGCGTCCTTCACGTCGCCGGCCTTGTCGCCGAAGATGGCGCGCAGCAGCTTCTCTTCCGGAGAAGGATCGCTCTCGCCCTTCGGGGTGATCTTGCCGATAAGGATGTCGCCCGGCTCCACGTGGGCGCCGATGCGGATGATACCGTTTTTGTCCAGGTCCTTGGTGGCATCTTCACTCACGTTCGGAATGTCGGCGGTGAGCTCTTCCATGCCGCGCTTGGTGTCGCGGACTTCCATGATGTATTCGTCCACATGGATGGAGGTGAAGATGTCTTCGCGGATGATGCGCTCGGAGAGCACGATGGCATCCTCGAAGTTGTAGCCTTTCCAAGGCATGAAGGCCACTTTCAAGTTGCGGCCGAGTGCCAGCTCGCCGTTCTGGGTGGCATAGCCTTCCGTCAGGATCTGGCCCGGAACCACCTTGTCGCCCTTGCGCACGATCGGCGTCAGGCGGATCGAGGTGCTCTGGTTGGTTTTCCGGTAAAGCGGAAGCTGATAGACCGTGATTTCGGGATCGAAGCTGACGAACCGTTCATTCTCGGTCTTGTCGTATTTGATGTGGATCTCGCGGGCATCGACAAAGACGACTTCGCCTTTGCCTTCCGCCGCGATCTGGGTTCTCGAGTCGCGGGCCACCGGGCCTTCCAGGCCGGTACCGACGATCGGAGCCTCGGGCTTGATGATCGGCACTGCCTGGCGCATCATGTTCGATCCCATGAGGGCGCGGTTGGCGTCGTCGTGCTCCAGGAACGGGATGAGGGAGGCGGCGATGGAGGCCACCTGGTTCGGAGCCACGTCCATCAGGTCGATGCTCTCCTTGCCCCTGACCGGGAAGTCGGCCTCGAGGCGGCACTTGATGCGTTCGTCGAGGATGTTGCCTTCATCGTCCATCTGGACAGACGACTGGGCTACGATTTGGTTCTCCTCTTCTTCTGCGCTGAGGTACACGACACCCGCGTCGCTCAGGTCCACGCGTCCGTTGGTCACTTTCCGGTACGGGGTCTCGATGAAGCCCAGGTCGTTGATCTTGGCATAGACGCAGAGCGAAGAGATCAGACCGATGTTCGGGCCTTCCGGTGTCTCGATCGGGCAGAGGCGTCCGTAGTGCGTGTAGTGCACGTCGCGGACCTCGAAGCCGGCACGATCGCGGGAAAGACCGCCCGGACCCAGGGCGGAGAGACGGCGTTTGTGCGTCATCTCGGCCAGCGGGTTGGTCTGGTCCATGAACTGGCTCAGCTGGCTGGTGGCGAAGAAGCTGTTGATTACGCTGGAGAGGGACTTGGCATTGATCAGGTCCACCGGCGTGAAGACTTCATTGTCGCGCACGTTCATGCGTTCACGGATGGTACGGGCCATGCGGGCCAAACCTACGCTGAACTGGTTGGCGAGCTGTTCGCCGACCGTCCGGATGCGGCGGTTGCTCAGGTGGTCGATGTCATCGACCGTCGCCTTCGAGTTGATGAGCTCGATCAGGTAGCGGATGATCTCGATGATGTCTTCCTTCGTCAGGATGCGGACGTTCGGGTCGGTGGTCAGGCTGAGTTTCCGGTTAAGCCGGTAACGTCCCACCTGTCCGAGGTCGTAACGCTTGTCGGAGAAGAAGAGTTTGTCGATGACGTCGCGAGCCGTGGCCTCATCCGGCGGTTCCGAGTTGCGGAGCTGCCGGTAGGTATAGAAAATGGCCTCTTTCTCAGAGTTGGTCTGGTCTTTCTGGAGGGTGTTGTAGATGATGGCGAAATCCGTCGTGAACGCGTCTTCCTTGTGAACCAGGATGGAAGAGGCGCCCGACTCGAGGATATCGTCAATATGTCTCTCTTCGAGGATCGTTTCGCGGTCCACGATGACATTGTTCCGTTCAATATAAACGACCTCACCGGTGTCTTCGTCCACGAAGTCTTCGTTCCAGGTCTTCAGGACGCGGGCGGCCAGTTTGCGGCCGATGCATTTCTTCAGGTTCGCCTTGTTGACCTTGATCTCTTCGGCCAGGCCGAAGATGTCGAGGATCGCCTTGTCGCTCTCGAAACCGATGGCGCGGAGCAGGGTGGTGACAGGCAATTTCTTTTTCCGGTCGATGTAGGCGTACATCACGTTGTTGATGTCGGTGGCGAACTCGATCCAGGAACCCTTGAACGGGATGATACGCGCTGAGTAGAGTTTGGTGCCGTTGGCGTGCATGCTCTGTCCGAAGAAGACGCCCGGAGAGCGGTGCAGCTGGGAGACGACGATGCGTTCGGAACCGTTGATGATGAAGGTTCCGCGGGGGGTCATGTAAGGAATGGCACCCAGATAGACGTCGGAGATCACCGTGTCGAAGTCCTCATGCTCCTCGTCGGTGCAATAGAGTTTCAGTTTGGCCTTCAGCGGTACGTTGTAGGTGAGGCCCATGTCGAGGCACTCGTCCATCGTGTAGCGCGGCGGATCGATGAAATAGTCGATGAACTCCAGGACGAAGTTGTTGCGGGTATCGGTAATCGGGAAAACCTCCTGGAACACTTTATAAAGTCCCTCGTTCTTGCGGTTCTCTGCCGTCGTCTCGAGCTGGAAGAAATCGCGGAACGACTTCAGCTGCACTTCCAGAAAATCGGGATAATCCAGGAGAGCCTTGGAGGTTGCGAATGAAATCCTCTGATTATTAGGTTTTTGTGGCATTTTGAAAAGGCAGTTTGTAAGTAAACTTAAAAAAACGACAAAAAGGTTTAGGGCCCGCAGGCCCTAAACCCGGATTCTGTCCCTTAGCGGGAAGAAGAGGGCGTTTGATTATTTAAGTTCAACTTCGCCGCCTGCTTCTTCGAGTGCTGCCTTGACTTGTTCTGCTTCAGACTTGGAGACCTTCTCCTTGATGACTGCGTTCGGAGCCTTGTCAACGAGTTCCTTGGCTTCCTTCAGACCGAGACCGGTGAGTTCCTTGACGGCTTTCACCATCTGGAGTTTGGCCTGGCCGGGGGAGATGAGGATCACGTCGAATGCGGTCTGCTCGGCTTCTGCCGCGGGACCGGCTTCCTGGGCGGCGACCACGACTGCGGCAGCAGCGGGTTCGATGCCATATTCGTCTTTGAGGAACTGAGCGAGTTCCTGGACTTCTTTTACGGTAAGGTTAACAAGTTCTTCCGCAAGAGCTTTGATGTCTGCCATAATTATTGATTTTTAATTGTTTTTATTGTTCTGCTGTTATTGTTCGGCCTCTTTCTTGGAATCCTCGAGTGCGGAAATGACCCGACGGATCGGTGACTGGAGGAGACCGATGATGTCACCGATAAGTTCATCATGCGACTTGACGTTCACGAGGATGCCCAGCTGGTCGGCGCCCACATAAGCGCAATCCTGGAGGAAAGCACTCTTGAGCTCCGGCTTGCCGAATTTCGTGCCGTATTCCTTGATCACCTTCGCAGGTGCGCTCGGAACAGTCGTAAACATGATGGCCGTGTTGCCCTCAAGGGTCGGGTAGAGCGCTTCAACTTCCTTGTTGTCCAAGGTCATCAGCGCTTTGTGAAGGAGCGTGTTTTTGACGACTTCGAGTTTGATATTCTTTTCGAAGCAGGCACGACGCAGTGCGGAGGTGTTCTCGGCGTTGAGGCCGGCGATGTCCGCCAGGTAGAAATTCGGATTCTCTGCCAGCTGCGCGGCTACCTTCTCGATAATCTGAGCTTTCAATTCCTTTCTCATAATCTCTTTGCCTTTAAATTATTCAGCGGTAGCACTGATTGCCTTGGTGTCGATGCAAATACCGGGGCTCATCGTAGCAGACATGTAAATGCTCCTGACATACGTGCCCTTAAGCGCTTGAGGTTTCAACTTCTGGATGGTGTTGAGCAATTCAACGGCATTCTCAGCGAGCTGCTGAGCACTGAAGGATACCTTACCGATAGCAGTGTGAACAATACCTTGCTTGTCAACCTTAAAGTCGATTTTACCGGCCTTGACCTCCCGGACGGCCGTCGCGATATCCATCGTCACGGTACCGGTCTTCGGGTTCGGCATGAGGCCTCGGGGACCGAGGATACGACCGATCGGGCCGATCTTGGCCATCACCGTAGGAGTACAGATGATGACGTCGACGTCGGTCCAGCCGCCCTTGATCTTTTCAATATAATCGTCCAATCCGACAAAGTCGGCGCCGGCTTCCTGAGCCTCGGCCTCTTTATCGGGGGTGCAGAGAACCAGAACGCGGGTTACCTTGCCTGTACCATGGGGGAGCGTCACGACGCCGCGGACCATCTGGTTCGCCTTACGAGGGTCCACACCCAGGCGGACGGAGAGCTCGACCGAAGCGTCGAACTTGGTGTAGGAAACCTCCTTCACCAAGGCGCAGGCCTCGGTAAGCTTGTACTGGCGATGGGAATCTACTTTAGCTTCCGCTACTTTTTGATTTTTTGTCAGCTTGCTCATGGCGTGTGATTTTATTGTACATCGGCGGGATACTCTCCGGTCACGGTGACGCCCATGCTGCGTGCAGTACCGGCGACCATGCTCATGGCGGATTTCTCGGTAAATGCGTTCAGGTCCGGCATTTTCTCCTTGGCGATCTCGCGTACCTGGTCCCAGGTAAGGGAGGCAACCTTCTTCCGGTTCGGCTCAGCCGAAGCGGACTGGATCTTCGCGGCTTCCTTGATCAGGACGGCCACGGGCGGCTGCTTGACGACAAAAGAGAACGACTTGTCACTGTAAACAGTAATGATCACAGGCAAAATCTTGCCGGCCTTGTCTTGAGTGCGGGCATTGAACTGCTTGCAGAAATCCATGATGTTCACACCCTTGGAACCGAGGGCCGGTCCGACGGGCGGCGACGGATTGGCTGCACCACCTTTGATCTGCAGTTTGATGAACCCGGCAATTTCTTTAGCCATAATGTAAAATGATTTAATCTTTGGTTACTTGGGAAAAATTCAACTCCAGAAGGGTCTTGCGGCCGAAAATCTTGACGACCACTTTGATCTTCTTCTTGTCAGCGAGAATCTCGTCGACCGTTCCGTCGAAGCCGTTGAAGGGACCGTCAATGATCTTGACGGCTTCACCGACGACGAACGGAGTGACCGTCTCTTCATCCTGGCCGGCCAGTTCATCCACGCGGCCCATGATCCGGTTCATTTCGGATTCACGGACGGGAACGGGGATGCGGTCCTTGCCTTCGCTCAGGAAGCCCGCGACATAGGGAATGTTGCGGATGACATGCTGGATTTCACCGGTCATGACGGCCTCGACCAGAACATACCCCGGGTAGAAGATGCGCTCGGCGCTCACACGCTTGCCGTTCTTTACCTGATAGTATTTTTCGGTCGGGATCAGGACCTGGGAGATGAGATGACCGAGGTGGAGCGCCTCGACTTCTTTTTCGATATACTCCTTCGCTTTCTTCTCCTTGCCTCCAGCAGTACGGACGACGTACCACTTCTTCGTGCTTTCGCTCATGGGGACGGGAAATGATTACAGTTGATAGATACCCATCATGATGTTCCGGATGACCAGGTCGATCAGCCAGATGATCACGGCGAGGATCAGCGTCGTCACCATAACCAGAATAGCCGAACTCTGCAGCTTGTCCCACGTGGGCCAAGTCACTTTCGTAGTCAGCTCTTTCCAAGACTCCTTGACGTAAGTTGCAATTTTTGCCATTGTTATTTTCTTGTGACAGAGAACAGTTGGAAGCGGAAGTCCCTGCCGGTTAATAACACTCCGGTGCGTAACCACCGGATTTTTGCAGGGGAAGCAGGATTCGAACCCACATCGACGGTTTTGGAGACCGCTGAACTACCCTTGTTCTATTCCCCTAAATAGGCTCGGATCCATCGGACCCGAGCCTTTGGTTAACTGTCTCGATTCGGGTTTTGATTAGTCGAGCAGGTCGGTAATCTGACCGGAACCTACGGTGCGACCACCCTCACGGATTGCGAAACGCAGACCTTTGTTCAGAGCCACCGGGTAGATGAGCTCCACTTTGATCTCCACGTTGTCACCCGGCATCACGACCTCGACACCTGCAGGGAGTTCGATCTCACCGGTAATGTCCAGGGTACGGATGAAGAACTGAGGACGGTAGTGGTTCTTGAACGGCGTGTGACGGCCACCTTCGTCTTTCTTCAGGACATAGATGGCAGCCTTGAACTCCTTGTGCGGAGTGATGGTGTTCGGGTGAGCGATCACCTGGCCGCGCTTGACCTCTTTCTTGTCGACACCACGGAGCAGCAGACCGACGTTGTCACCGGCTTCGCCCTGGTCGAGCAGCTTGCGGAACATCTCGACACCCGTCACGACGGAACGGCGCGGCTCTTCGCCCAGACCGATGATCTCGACAGGGTCGTTCACTTTCACGACACCCGTTTCGATACGGCCGGTGGCCACGGTACCACGTCCGGTGATGGAGAAGATATCCTCGATAGGCATCAGGAACGGTTTCTCGTTGTCGCGGACCGGCAGCGGAATGTATTCGTCGACAGCGTCCATCAGGTCGAGGACCACCTGCTCCCAGTGCGGATCACCGTTGAGGGCGCCGAGGGCGGAACCACGGATGACGGGTGCGTTGTCACCGTCGAAGTCATAGAAGCTCAGCAGTTCGCGAACCTCCATTTCCACGAGGTCGATCATTTCCGGATCGTCCACGATGTCAACTTTGTTCAAGAAGACAACGATACGGGGCACGTTCACCTGACGGGCAAGCAGGATGTGCTCGCGGGTCTGCGGCATCGGACCGTCGGTAGCGGCGACCACGAGGATGGCACCGTCCATCTGGGCAGCACCCGTGACCATGTTCTTCACGTAGTCGGCGTGACCCGGGCAGTCCACGTGTGCATAGTGACGGTTGGCCGTCTGATATTCAACGTGGGCGGTGTTGATGGTGATACCACGCTCCTTCTCTTCCGGAGCATTGTCGATCTGGTCGAACGTCTTGATCTCGGAAAGACCCTTCTTCGCAAGCACCATGGTGATGGCGGCGGTGAGGGTGGTCTTGCCGTGGTCCACGTGTCCGATCGTACCGATGTTCACGTGCGGTTTGTCTCTTTTAAAGGTTTCTTTTGCCATAGTTTGTTTCTTTTATGTGTTGTTTGGAGCCGATGGTGAGAATTGAACTCACGACCTCTTCCTTACCAAGGAAGCGCTCTACCACTGAGCTACATTGGCCTATATGTCAAAAAAATCGAGCGGAAGACGAGGTTCGAACCCGCGACCCTCAGCTTGGAAGGCTGATGCTCTACCAACTGAGCTACTTCCGCCACTGCATGCAAGCATGCATAAAAAAAGTGGGCAGAGATGGATTCGAACCACCGTAGGCGTGCGCCAGCAGATTTACAGTCTGCCCCATTTGGCCACTCTGGTATCTGCCCAGATCTTTCAGACAGCGTTTCAAAACTCTCAGAGCCGATGGAGGGATTCGAACCCACGACCTGCTGATTACAAATCAGCTGCTCTGACCAGCTGAGCTACGTCGGCTGTTTGGGACTGCAAATATATTGGTTTTCTATGAAAGTCCAAAAATATTTTTAATTTTTTTCTTCTACAAGTGCCCGATACACGGAATCGGCATCGTAACCGCATTCCGCATAGAGTTCCGCAGGGGTTCCCTGCTCGATGAAACGGTCGGGAATCCCCAGTCCGATGAGGGTGCAGTCCAAGTCGCGGGCAGCAATGAACTCGGCCACGGCGCTGTAGAGGCCGCCCAGGCGGGCTCCGTCTTCCAACGTGATGATCCGGCGGGCGCGGGCGCAGGCGTCTTCCAGGGCAGCCGTGTCGATCGGCTTGAGGAAGCGCATGTCATAGTGGAGTACCTCGATCCCTTTTTCCCGGCTGGCCCGTTCCACGGCTTCGGCGCCCTTCGTGCCGATCGCACCTATAGATAATAGGGCGACATCGGCGCCTTCATGGCGCTTGACAGCCGTTCCGGGTTCAATGTAGGCGAACGGACGGTCGCGCCAGGCGCTTCCTTTGCCGTAGCCCCGGGGATACCGGATGACGGTCGCGCCGTATCCGGGTTGCGTGGCAGAGTACATCAGGTCGCGCAGTTCCGCTTCGTCGAAAGGCGCGCAGAGCGTCAGGTTGGGGACGGGGCGGAATGCCGCCATGTCAAAGGCTCCGTGGTGCGTGGCACCATCTTCGCCGACCAGTCCGCCCCGGTCAAGGCAAAGGATGACCTTGAGGTGCTGCAACGCCACGTCGTGGATGACGTTGTCGTACGCGCGCTGGGAGAAACTGGAGTAAATGTTGCAGAAAGGCAGCAGTCCGCCCGCGGCCAGTCCGGCTGAATAGGTGACGGCATGCTGTTCGGCGATGCCCACGTCGAAGACGCGCTCCGGCATCTCTTTCTGCATGATGTTCATGCTGCATCCCGATGCCATGGCCGGAGTGATGCCGACGATGCGGTTGTCCTTGCGGGCCAGGTCGAGGAGCGTGGTGCCGAACACTTCCTGGAACTTGGCGATGTCGCTCTTCTTGCCGGTGCGCCGGCCCGTCTCCACGTCGAACGTGCCCGGAGCGTGCCAGACGGTCTGGTCTTCCTCCGCGGGTGCGTAACCCTTGCCTTTTGTGGTAATCACGTGGAGCAGCTTGGGTCCGGGAATCGCCTTGAGGCGTCCCAGCATATAGGTCATCGCAGCGATGTCGTTGCCGTCGATCGGCCCGAAATAGCGGAATCCCAGCGAGTCGAACAGGGAGAGGGTTTCACCGTCGGCACGGGTGAGGCTGCGCTTGGTGTTCTTCACCTGCTTCTGCAGCCATTCGCGGAGCCGGCCGGCCCCCAGCCGGTCCCAGATGCTTTTCTTCAGTTTGTTGTACCGGCGGTCGGTGGTCACCTTGAGCAGGTAGTTGTGCATCGCGCCGATGTTCTTGTCGATGGAGATCTGGTTGTCGTTGAGGATGACCAGCAGGTCGGTGCCCTGGCTGCCGGCGTTGTTGAGCCCTTCGAAAGCCAGGCCGCCTGAAAGGGCGCCGTCGCCGATGACGGCGATCACATGCTCATGTTTCCCTTCGAACTTTGCCGCTACGGCCAGACCGAGGGCCGCCGAGATTGAAGTGGAGGAGTGTCCGGTGCCGAAAGCGTCGTAAGGACTTTCTTCACGGCGGGGAAAACCGCTGATGCCGTGGTATTTCCGGTTCTGCTTGAACGCTTCGCGACGACCGGTCAGGATTTTGTGGGCGTAGGCCTGGTGTCCCACGTCCCATACAACCTTGTCTTCGGGCGTGTTGAACACGTGGTGGATGGCCACGGCGATCTCCACGGCGCCGAGACTGGCGCCGATGTGTCCTGGGTTCTCTGCGCAGCAGGCGATAATATACTCACGCAACTCGGCACATAACTGCTCGAGCTGCGCATTGTCGAATGCCCGGATCTGAGACGGGTCGCTGATAGATTCCAGCAGGGCCACGTTACTGTCGGATTATGGTCTGGTCGCGGTCGGGACCCAGCGAAAGGATCCGGATCGGCACGCCGGTTTCCTGTTCGATGTAAGCGATATAAGCTTTGAACGCTTCCGGCAGTTCCGCTTCGCTCCGGCAGTTGCCCAGGTCGCACTTCCAGCCCTTGAACTCCTTGTATACCGGTTCAATCTCCGCATATACGTCGTACGGCACCCGGTCGGTACGCACACCGTCCACGCGGTAGCCGCAGGCCACCTTGACGGTATCGAAACCGTCGAGGACGTCGGCCTTCATCATGATCAGGTCGGTGACGCCGCTGATCATTACGGCGAACTTGAGAGCCGGGAGGTCGAGCCAGCCGGTGCGGCGGGGACGGCCGGTGGTCGCACCGAACTCATGTCCTTTCTGCCGCAACGCTTCGCCCGTGGCGTCACTCAATTCCGTGGGGAAGGGGCCGCTGCCCACACGGGTGCAGTAGGCCTTGAAGACACCGTACACCTTGCCGATGCGGCCGGGTGCGACGCCCAGTCCGGTGCAGGCGCCGGCACAGGCAGTGGAGGAAGAGGTGACGAACGGGTAGGAGCCGAAGTCCACGTCGAGCATCGATCCCTGGGCTCCTTCTGCGAGGATGGCCTTGTCTGCCTGGAGCAGGGCGTTGGTTTCGTATTCGGCGTCGATGATTTCAAAGGTCTTGAGGTATTCGGCATCAGCAAGCCATTGTGCTTCCGCTGCTTCCAGGTCGAAGGGATAGGTGAAGTCGTATTGGGCGAGCCGGGCCATGTGTTTCCGTTTGAGCGTCGCGTATTTTTCGTCGAAGCCCGCTTCGAGCAGGTCGCCCACGCGAAGGCCGTTGCGGCCCGTCTTGTCGGAGTAGGCCGGACCGATGCCCTTGAGGGTCGAACCGATCTTGGCCTTGCCGAGCGCCGCCTCGTCGGCCGCGTCGAGCAACTTGTGGGTCGGGACGATCAGGTGGGTCCGCCGGGCGATTTTCACACGTTCCCGGACCGGGACGCCAAGCGCCTCGATGGCCTGGCATTCTTCGCGGAAAATGGTGGGATCGAGGACCACGCCGTTACCTATTATATTGATGGAACCATTCCGGAATACGCCGGAAGGGACGGAGTGCAGTACAAAGGAGGTTTTTCCGAACTGGATGGAGTGGCCGGCGTTGGGACCGCCCTGGAAACGCGCCACCACGGGGTAGCGCTCCGCGAGCACGTCCACGATCTTGCCTTTGCCTTCATCTCCCCATTGGAGACCTAAAACTACGTCGAGCGTTTTCATATCCTGGATAGAAGATTACATTGAATCTGCTAAGTTAGCGCTTATTTTTCAAATAATGAAATCATACTCGCTGCAGTATTTTTATTTGCCATTTCACGCGTTTTTTTGTACTTTCGTAAATTCGGAATTTTCCGGAAAAACGAGGAAATAATACAAAATCATCCATATGACTGAAACAGTGAAACAAACTTTGCGGGATTCGGCGGCGATGCGCTGGATCGCGCTGCTCCTGCTGGCGCTGGGCATGTTCTGCGCCTACATTTTCATGGACATCCTTTCGCCGATCAAGGACCTGATGGAATCGACGCGGGGATGGGATTCCAAAGCTTTCGGCACCATGCAGGGTTCCGAGACCTTCCTCAACGTTTTCGTCTTTTTCCTGATTTTCGCGGGTATTATCCTCGACAAGATGGGTGTCCGCTTCACAGCGGTCCTTTCAGGCGCCGTGATGCTGGCAGGCGGTCTGATCAAGTACTACGCCGTCAGTCCTGCTTTCATGGGCAGCGGCCTGGAACACTGGTTCACCGAGAACCTCAACTGGCATACGGGTGCAGGCTTTATCGACGATATCCTTCCGTTCTACAAGGGAATGCCTGCCTCGGCGAAATTGGCCGGCCTGGGCTTCATGATCTTCGGCTGCGGCTGCGAGATGGCCGGCATCACGGTGAGCCGTGGCATCGTCAAGTGGTTCAAGGGACGTGAGACCGCCCTGGCCATGGGTTCCGAGATGGCCCTCGCCCGCTTGGGCGTGGCCACCTGCATGATCTTCTCGCCTTACTTCGCCAAGTTGGGCGGCCAGATCGAAGTGTCCCGTTCGGTGGCCTTCGGTGTGGTGCTGCTGTGCATCGCCCTGATCATGTTCATCACGTACTTCTTCATGGACAAAAAGCTCGACAAGCAGACTGGCGAGGCCGAGGAGAAGGACGATCCGTTCAAGGTGTCCGATATCGGCAAGATCCTCTCCAGCCTGGGATTCTGGCTTGTGGCCCTGCTCTGCGTGCTCTATTACAGCGCCATTTTCCCGTTCCAGAAATATGCGGTCAACATGCTGCAGTGCAACCTGACCCTCTCCGAACCTGCCGCCGGCAGCTTCTGGGCGGGTGAGGCCGTGACCATCGTCCAGTATGTCATTATGCTCGTGGTGGCTGTCTGCGCCTTCGCCAGCAACTTCGTCAAGAAGAACAAGGGGCTGAAGTGGGGCCTGATGGCGATTGCCGTCGTGGCACTCGTGGTCTACTGCGTCATGGGCTTCAAGCGCGGCACTGCCGAGACCATTTTCGCCGTATTCCCGCTGCTGGCCGTGGCCATTACCCCGATTCTCGGCAGCTATGTGGACCACAAGGGCAAGGCGGCCTCGATGCTGGTCATCGGCTCGCTGCTCCTGATTCTCTGCCACCTGACCTTCGCCTTCGTGCTGCCGCTGTTCAAGGGCAGCGCCGTCGGCGGCACGGTCGTAGCCTACGCCACGATCCTGGTCCTCGGCGCTTCGTTCTCGCTCGTTCCGGCCGCTCTCTGGCCGTCGGTCCCGAAGCTGGTGGACGAGAAGATCATCGGCTCGGCCTACGCACTCATCTTCTGGATCCAGAACATCGGCCTGTGGCTCTTCCCGATCCTCATCGGCAACGTGCTCACCAGCACCAACGCCCCGGGCACTGGCCCCGACGAACTCAATTATACCTGGGCCCTCGTGATGCTGGCCTGCCTCGGTGTGGCCGCCCTGCTGATCGGCCTCTACCTGAAGGTGGTCGACAAGAAGAAGCATCTCGGTCTGGAAGAACCCAACATCAAGTAAATCCTTTTCCCTATGGCAACTGATACCAAAACCCTGAAGACAAGCAAGATCGCTTGCTGGCTGGCGCTTGCCTGCCTGGTGGTGCCGATGTTCGGCTCCTACTTCTTCGACGACATGTTCTCCACCGTGTCGCAGATCTTCAAGAATCCGGAGATGCTGCAGCTCGGCTGGAACTCCCAGCAGTTTGGCTTCTATGCCGGCGGCTATTCCTTCCTCTGCGTGTGGGGAGGCCTGATCATCTGCGGCATCCTGCTCGACAAGTTCGGCGTGCGGCTCATCGGTTCCGTCTTTGTCGGACTGATGGTGCTCGGTGCGGCCATCGTGACCTGTGCCATTTCTGCCAAGAACCTGACGCCCAACTCTTCGCTGACGATCGCCTATGTCGGCTGCATGCTTTTCGGCCTGGGCAGCGAAATCGCCGGCGTTGCGGTCACCCGGTCCATCGCCAAATGGTTCAAGGGAAAGAACGTGGCCCTGGCCATGGGCCTGCAGCTGGCCATTGCGCGTATCGGTACCGGCCTTGCGATGCTGCTCTCGCCGGTGCTCGTGCTCAAGAACCATATGGAAGGGACGATGTACACCCTTTCGGAAACCAACAAGCCTGCCATCGTAGGCCTGTCGCTGCTGTTCATCGGCGCGATCCTCTGGGCCATCTTCGTGGCGATGGACGCCAAGTATGACCGCCAGGAGGGAATCGTCTCCCAGCGGGGCGAGGTGAAGGAGGAAGATAAGTTCAAATTCTCCGACATCCTCAAGGTGCTGAGCAACCCGCGTTTCATCATGATTGCGCTGCTCTGCGTGTTCTTCTACTGCTGCGTCATCAGTTTCAAGAAGTTCGGTACTTCGATCATCATCCCGCGCTTCGGTCTCGACGCCTCCACGGCTTCCGTCATGATCTCGATGATCGCTTTCGCGCCCGTGATCTTCACGCCGCTCTTCGGTGCGCTGGTCGACAAGGTGGGCAAGGCTACGACCTGGATGATCCTCGGTGCCATCCTGGTGTTCTGCGCGCACCTGATCATCGGTTTCGCACCCGGCGTGCATTTCTACGGCTATGCCGCCATCGTACTGCTGGGCATCGGCTATTCGCTGGTCCCTTCGGCGATGTGGCCGACCGTTCCGAAGATCATCCCCGAGAAGAATCTGGGTACGGCCTACTCGATGATTTACTGGATCCAGAATATGGGCATGCTGCTCGTCCCGATCTTCGTGGGCCGCATCATGAAGAACTATGCCGACAAGAAGGAAGGCCTCGACGCCTCAACGGCTGAGATTCTGGACAAAGCAGCCGCCGTCCACTCCGAGTTCATTTTCGTCTCCCTGGGCATCGTCGCCATCACCGTCGCGGTCTGCCTCTTCTTCAACTCGAAGAAGCACCCCGAACTCAAGATCGACCGGCCTTCGAAGGAGGTCGCGTAGCAAGCTGTTTGTAAACAAGAAGAAAGCCGCCCATCCGGACGGCTTTCTTCTTGTTTTGACAGCAAGATCAGAACGGCAGGTCGTCAGGGCCGTCGTCGGTCAGGTCGGCAGGGTTGACGATCGGGGTTGTGGGCTGATGGGGCTGGAACTGTTGCTGCGGCGGTTGCTGCTGCGGCTGGGCAGGGGCGTTGTAGCCGCCGCCATAGTTCGGTTGACCATAGGCGGGTTGACCATAGTTCTGCGGCTGAGCCTGCTGTTGGTTCGCGGCCGGGTTGTCGCTGCGGCGGCCGAGGAGTTGGATCGCGTCGGCCTGGATTTCGGTCACATAACGTTTCTGGCCGTTCTGGTCGTCCCAGCTGCGGCTGCGGATTTTGCCTTCCACGTAGATCTGGCTGCCCTTGCGGATGTAGTTTTCCGCCAGATCGGCCAGTTGGCGCCAGGCAATGATGGTGTGCCACTCCGTCAATTCCCGCGATTCTCCGTTCCGGTCCCTGTATCGTTCGCTGGTGGCCAGCGTGATGGTGGCGACCGATGCGCCGCCCTGCAGATGTCTGATTTCAGGATCTTTCCCTACATTTCCAATGAGTAAAACTTTATTCAGTGCCATAGTACCTAATTTTCGCTAAATGTACGGAGTTTCTCCAAGATTCGCAAATAAAAAATGAAACAGGGGAACCCTTCCGCCGCGCCCGGTGTGCCAGGGGTCCTGCCGGTGCGGTTCGTGACCGGTCGGACACGGCGGAAGCGGTGCCCCTCAGAATCAGTACTTTTGCTTCAGATGGCGGAAGTACAGGTCGTTTTTCAGTTTCAGTTGTGATACTTGCCCGCTGAGAAATCCTTCGAGCGATTCATCCTGGTCAAGATGCAGTTTCTTGCGGATGACCGTCCGCTTGTTGTAGAACGTCTGGACATGTTCATAGCCGAGAATCCGGCTGATACAGGCAGGCTCGAGATCGAGCATGATCATGCCGCACAATCCGATCTCACCCCGGTTCAATTCGGGATACAATTGCGCCAGATGGGTCAGCAGGCCGGACTCGTAGAGGTCGGCCACGTTCAGGAAATGATCTTTGATGGTGCGCCCCTCGCCGCGCGTGGAAGAGAGGATGAGGTCGAGCCGCTTGGCCAGCAGGTACTCGCTGTCTCCGCTGCGGGCCGCCGCATTGGCAATCTCCGACAACAGTTCCACCAGGCTGTGGATGGCCGGAGCCATGCGCTCGCGGTCGAACGAGATCAGTTCGAGTAATTCGTTTATTTCATTTTTTTGACGCAGCAGCCGCCAGCCCAGAAATGCGGACAGGACTGCCATGAAAAAAAAGCAGGATACTGAAAGTAGTGATCATAGATTGATGTATGCTTATTGGGCACCGCAGGCCCTGACACGCGCTTCGTCAGGATCCAGGCCGGTCATCAGCCGGTATCCGGAGAGCGCCTGCTCCCGGAGCCAGTCCATGCCCGAGAGGTAGGTGGCACCTGCTTCGGTGCACCTTTGATCCAGGCAGGGATCCTTGTAGTTGGCTTCCACGACTACGCGGCCTTCCAAGGGAAGATTGTCAACCAGGTCGATACGGACGGGCAGACCATAGATGAGAATGTCTGCTCCGGCTGCCTGTGCGGCAGCCTGTTCCAGTTTGAGCGGAATCATCCCGCCGCCGGTAAAGCAGAACTCCCGCGCCTTCCTGAAGTCGCGGTTGGCTACCATGACTGCCATGCGCAGCTTGAGCGCTGCCAGCGCGGCTGCCTTGGCGGCTCCGCCGCAGCCGATTACCAGGACCCGCGGCCGTCGTTCCCGGCTCACATAGGGAGCCAGCAGTTTCTGCAGCGCCCAGAAGTCGGAATTGTATCCGTAAATCTTGCCGTCTTTCTTCTTGAGGATGTTGACAGCCCGCAATTCCCGCGCAATCGTGTCGGTCACGTCCACTTTTCGGAAAGCCTCACCCTTGAAAGGTGCTGTCACGTTGACGGCGTCGTAGTGCGCCAGGAATCGGGCATAGGCCCGTTCAAAATCTTCTTCTTCGATCAAGTCGTAGGTCAGGTCGGGCCTGTCGGGGTAGGCGGCCCGGAACAGGCTGGGACTGGAACTGTGGGAAATCGGGAAACCGATCAGACCGTATTTCATCGTTGCAGGTTTTTCAGGTTGCGCTGGCGGACAGCCTCGAAGGCGAGGACGGCCGCGGAAACGGAAACATTGAGGGAATCCATCATGCCGGCCATGGGAATGCGGATATGGGCGTCGGCCTGCTCCCGCCAGAAATCGGAAAGTCCTTTGTCCTCCGTGCCGAAGACGAGGGCCGTCGGGCGGACCATGTCGGTTTCATAATAGCGTTCCGAGTCTTGCAACTGGGCCGTCAGGATGGCGATGCCATGGGCTTTCAGCCAGGCGCAGGCCGCTTCCGAAGTACAGGCGACGACCGGCACCGAAAAGACGGCGCCGAGACTGGCCCGGACCAGGTTGGGATTGTAGAGGTCGGTCAGCGGATCGCAGACGAGGACGGCATCGACACCTGCAGCGTCGGCGCTGCGGAGTACGGCGCCCAGATTGCCGGGTTTTTCCACACTTTCCAGGACCAGGATGAGCGGCGCCGGGGAAAGGTGCAGCTGCGCGAGGCTTGTTTCCCGGGCTCTCAGGATGGCTACGATGCCTTCTGTGCCGCCGCGATAAGCGATTTTCTCATAGAGGCGGCTGGTGACCACGAAATCCGCCGAAGCCGCTTCCGCCTCGCCTTCGCGAACGAAAACGGTCACGGGTTCGAATCCCGCCGCTACGGCGCGCTTGAATTCGCGCCGCCCCTCCACGACAAAGAGCCCGCG
>JAEEGG010001987.1_pt1 | contig 53761 bp, 25 predicted proteins | sample 9134161 | NCBI WGS metagenome assembly JAEEGG01 (sample SAMN16246543, study PRJNA631951) | gut metagenome | biome: gut microbiome; feature: rumen; material: CR-attached | host: Bos | place: Iran: Karaj | collected 2018-10 | reverse complement strand
GCTGGTAGAGGTACAGGAAGTCGTAGCCCTGCAGCAACTGATAGGTAAACTCGGTGAATGACAGACCGTCGCGAGCAGTACCGTTCAGGCGCTGCTGCACGCTCTCCTTGGCCATCATATAGTTGACTGTGATATGCTTACCCACCTCACGGGCGAAGTCCAGGAACGTGAAGTCCTTCATCCAGTCGTAGTTGTTCACCATCAGAGCAGCATTAGCGTCCTTCGACTCAAAATCCAGGAACTTTGCCACCTGTTTCTTAATGCACTCCTGATTGTGGCGCAGGGTTTCATCGTTCAGCAGGTTGCGCTCCTGCGATTTACCTGAGGGGTCGCCAATCATACCCGTGGCACCACCCACCAGAATAACGGGACGGTGACCGCAGCGCTGCAAATGACGCAGCATCATAATGCCACAGAGGTGACCAATATGCAAGGAGTCGGCCGTGGGGTCGGTACCCAGATAGGCTGTCACCATCTCTTTCTGTAACAGTTCCTCCGTACCTGGCATCATCTGTGCCAGCATACCACGCCATTTCAGTTCTTCAACAAAATTCTTCATATCTTTTTTATACCTAATTATTCTTTTGGAGGTGCAAAGGTACGAATAAGTGGGCGAAGAACAAAGCAAAAAAACATTTTTTTTGTTTTTTCTTCCGAGCGAAGTCTGAATTAAACCTTGAGTCTTATTTAATCACAACCTTGCGACCATTTATGATATACAAGCCAGGACGGAGGTTGTCAGTATTGACACGACGACCGTCGAGGGTGTAGACACCAGTCTTAGTCTCCGGCTTCTTGGCGTTAACCTCCTGAATACCGGTAGCAGTAACTGTCTTCAGTGTGCAGAAGGTGAAATAGGTCGGCTCATCAAACATAGCAGGATGTGCAGCATCCTTCAGATACTTGCCTGTACCATTATTTTTCATCGACCAACCCTTACCATCGACATATTCTAATGTCCAAGCAGCACCATCGGGGGTATCGAAGCCTCTCTGACCATTCAAACCGTTGAGGAAACAACAATTACCGGTTACAGCCTGTGAGTTCAAATAGGCTGTAGTACCATTCACCTGATAATCCTCACCATCGGTATTAAGGAGTTTCAAAGAACGTCCGCCAGTAATTCTCGACAACTTGAACAGATATCCTTCAGTTGCGAAATCATCGAAAGCATTCTCAAAGATATCATAGCCCAGTGCATCAGCGCCAGCACCAAAGAAAGCCTTCTTCTCTGCCTCGTTAACAATAGCAAAGTTCTTACCACTCAATGCTGACAAATCACCTGTGAAGCGCTCATCAACCTCGACAGTCTTAGTATAATCGCCAGAATTGCTCATCACCTCAAGGACCTTTGCAGCATAACGCTTTCCGAAGGTGCGATAGCCAGCAGCCGAGAAGTGCCAAGGGTCAGTACCATTGCCAGGAATACCTTCAGCAGACACCACATAACCAGTAGGAATAACCTCAGGAATCTTGGCGACAACATGATTATGCCAAGAACAGCCACCTCCCATATTCTCATACTCTGTCTCACCAACAAAGATGGGAACATTGACGGATTTCAGATTGAGGTCTCTCAGCATGTCCTTATAAATCTTCTTCACCATGCCAGGCCACTTCTCGTCACCATTGTTCGAGCAACCCTGATGCAGCAGAATACCCTTGATAACGCCAACCTCTTGGGCTTTCTTAGCCATCTCGATGATACGGCCATAAGGGTTGCCACCATAGTGACGATTAGCCAACGTAGCCCACCACTCCGTGGGATTATCCTGTAACCACTGCTCGTATAAGTCCTTGTCGAACATCTGGATGGGGCTGCCACCCATAGCAACAGCAATAACACCAATCTTCTTGTCGGGAAGTTGCTGTACCATTGTACGACCGAAATAGTCAGTAGGGCCAAGTTTGCCGTCAGGGCTGACGATAGGGCACTCAGCCTTATACCAATTTCCAAGTGTACGCTTGGGAGTAGTATTATTAAAGTTACACGTTGCCAGCATCTGGAAACGTTCGTCAACATTGCCCACATCCTGGGATTCCCACTGGGCATTGCCTTCCATATTAGACTGTCCGAAACAGATGTAGATATAGAAGTTAGGATCAACCTCGGCCTTTGCGCCCATCACAGAGCACAGCAGCATCATAGCAGTAAGTAAAAATTGCTTCATTTACGTTTGTTTTTATTAGTTAGTATTCATTTTCGGCTGCAAAGGTACAATGAAAAAGTATATGTTACACACTTAATATGTAACATATACTTTCGCAGGTGTGACAAGAAGCAAAATGTCAGTTAATCAGGAAGATCTTCTCCTTACCCTTATAGGTCGCTTTCACCGTAGCACGGCCTTCGACAACAGAACTAACCTCAATCTTCACGTCCTTAGGAACATTAGACGTTGCCTCCACCTTAGAGCCGGCCTTCAGCGGACCATAAAGCTGGTAATGATTACACTCGGTATAACCATTGGCATTGGTTGACATGATAGGCTTCTCAGGGATGTTCAGCTGCTGACCATCGACCTTGATAGTTACTTCTGGAACCATAGCCGGAATGGCACCTTTACCACCCTTTGCAAAGCCAATACCATGGAGGTCGAAGAGACCCTCAGGACGCTGAGGCTGCTGGGGACGACGCCCCCACTGGCCACGCTGTGGCTGTTCAGGCTGCTGAACCTCCGGACCTTCTACCACCAGGTAGATGGCGTGCTTGCCTGTGAGACCCTCTAAGGCAGGAACTGGCACAGAGTATGTGAGTGCCTTGCCTTTGGGGAACCTGTCAGAGACATTGATAACACCCACCTCCTGACCCTTCCAAGGATCATCGAGCTTGACGTGAATCTTGAAGGCGCCCTTGCCACTGGATGACAGGTTGAGGTTAAGCTTGGCCTCATCACCCTTCTGGATACCTGCGAAAGCCTTTACGCCCTTGGTATCCTGAGCCAAACCACCAAAGCCGAAGTACTTAAAACCGATGATACTGCCGTTCTGAATACCGGCCAAGTCCATGGAGTTGTTCCATACGTCGTGGTTGTCCTGCATCCAGTTATTGCTGTTAGGACCATACATGAAGCAGGCCAAGCCAGCGCTATAATAATGATAAGGTGGCAGACCGAAGATCTGGAAACCCTCACTGGTCACCTCGGCACCAGTATAGGTGTTGCCGTCAGAGGCTGCAGCCACCCATTCGTTACCCTTCACATAGGGGTCGTAACCCGTAATGGTTACCTTACCACCCTTGGCAACGGGTTTCTTGTCCCATGTAATCTTCACAGGAGCCACCATTGCCTGACGAGCGTTGCCGAAGCCACGAGGAGGACGATGGTAGAAGACATACCACTGACCATTGATCTCCTGTAGAGAGCCATGGGTATTATGGGCAGCATTGGTAGTAATCAGCTTAGAGCCATCCTCGTTCAGGACGACACCACGTGAGTCGACAAGCACACCACCTGCACGCCAAGGGCCAAGGGGTGAGTCACCATAGGCATAGCGTAGAGCCGAGTTGGTATTACCCAGACCATACTCCTTGCCAGAGTAGCCAGAGAACACCATCACATACTTGTTGCCTACCTGACGGATAGACGAGGCCTCAAAGAAGTTGAAGTCCAGCGGATTCTGTCCCTTGTAGAGGGCCTTATACTCGCTACCCGGTTTGTCGAGCAAGCGACCATCATGGCTGCTGGCAGGGATGAACGGGTCGATGAGTTCCGTACCCTCACGCTTCGAGTACATCGTGTTCTGGTCGAGCTCACAAGCGGTAGAGTGCTGGAAGCCATAGAACACATAGGCACGATAGCCCTTGTCGAAGTCCTTATCCTTCTTATCGGTAACGGTCTCAATGAACACCGACGGATCGAAGTCGATGAGCGAGCCTGGCAAGCACTTGGTACCATCAGTTGTCAGGTTGACAGGGGTGAAAGGACCGTTGGGACGGTCGCCCTTGCAGACCATTGGTACACGCTGCCATCCTCGACTGTGGGGATAGAGCCAATAGGTTTTCTTGCCTGTAGCCTTGTCAACAGTCTCTACGAGGTCAGGGGCAAACATCGTGTCCCACTGGCCATTGACAAACCATGTGAAGATAGGACCCTCGTCGCGCCACTGCGACAAGTCTTCGACAGGTGCCGACCACATACGGATGTCTGGACCACAATAAGCCGTATAGGTAACGTCATGCGAACCGATGATATAGGCACGATACTTACCCGGCTGGTCTGGGTCTTCAAAGACGCGTGGTTCACCATCGGGCAAGTGCTCCCACAAAGGGAGATAAGGGTTCTGTGCATTAACCATCAAAGCAGCGGTCAGCACAAAGAGTTGTAGGAATAGTCGTTTCATTATATTTCTGTAATTGCGATTATTTCTTGTTTCTCACCTCATTGAGGAAACGCACCATCTTCTGCAGATTCTCCTCCGTATACATCTGTGGACCACCATGGCTGCCCTCTGCAGGGAATGTTCCTTCAGTCTTGACACCAGCAGCTTTCAGCAGCTCAAAGAACATCTTACCCTGGCAGCCAGGAACGACATTGTCCTTCTCACCATGGAAGATGATGATGGGAGGATTTTTCTTGTTGACATAGTAGGTAGCACTCAGACTGCGATACTTGTCTGGTTCTTTGTCGAGCTTAGAAGCAAGCAGCACGTCCTCAGGAGAGTCGGGGCCCATCTTCATACCCTCGCCACAATCCATAGCGGTAAGGTCAACGGGACCAGACCAGTCACAGGCAGCATTGACAGTACTTTTCTCTTTGAGACAGTTGCCAACGGTACCTTCAAGGTCAATATCCACAGTACCCACCTTGGTCTGCTTCACACCGCTGGTGGTAGCGGCAATAGATGCCAGATGACCACCAGAAGAGAATCCGCTGGTAGCAATGAATGAAGTATCGAACTTATACTTCTTCGCATTGGCACGTACGAAACGGATGACGGCACGGATGTCGTGGATCTGGGCAGGCCACTTGGCATCCATGCTGCTACGATGGTTAGGACAAACGACAGCATAGCCGTTGTCGAGCAGGGTCTTGCCGATAGTACCGAGGTCAGCCATACCTTTGCTGCTATTGCTAAACCATGCACTACCATAGATATGGATGACGACAGGATAGCTCTTAGCCTCTTTCTTAGGCAGGTAGATGTCGCAGGTATGATAAGCCTTGTCATCTCCCGCATAGTTCACGTCTTTCCACTCCTGAGAAGTCTCCAGTTTTGTTTGCTGTTGGAAGCCACCAAAGCCTCCAGCGGGCTGTGCTACTGCTGCCACAGCAGCCATGCACATCACGAATGTTGATAATAATGTTTTCTTCATAGTTAGTTTTATTTAAACTGCCAATAGTCGAGGCGGACGTCACCCTGTGCCTTGTCGAAGCAGAGGTAGAGGTCGTGAACACCCGTAGCACCATTGACCTTCGTATTAAATGCCTTGTATTTCTCAGCAGAGCCTGTGCTCTTGATAGTAGCGGTACCAATGACATCGCCCTTCACGTTGTCGAGGCGCAGGGTAACGGTGCAGCCTGCCTGGGCAGCAGCGGCAGCGATGATGCTGAACTGCTTGGCACCCTTACCGAAGTCAACACCACGCAGACGGATATACTCGCCGTCGTTGATATCAAATATGTACATGTTACGCTTACCGGTAGACTCCGGCATGTCCTTCACGACACCCGTATTGGGAATACCCATCTTGGCAGACTTCAGTCCATAGCCCCAGTTCATGGTCTCAGCCTCCACACGACGATAAGGGTTCAGCCAGTGGAGCTGCTTCAAGGGCTTCTGGTCCATCCAATAGGGAACCTCCTGAATAGTGCCATCGGCATTATAGGTAATCTCTGTAGCAGAGACGGTACGACGCTCATGGTGCTCATAGGTATCGAGGTGCATCAGGTCGTAGTTCTGACCAAAGACATACGAATGGCCCTGGAAATCGCAGATACCAGGATGGTTACCACGATCACGCTGAGTAGGCTTCATGATATAGTTCTTCCACTCCCAAGGACCTGTAGGACTGTTGCTCATAGCATAGCCCAAAGCCTCTGGACAGCAGGTCGTGGCATAGCTGAGATAGTACTTGCCATTACGCTTGTAGAGCCACGGACCTTCCTGATAGTTCTTCACAGTCCATGTAGCCTTCTCACTCCAGGGTGCGCGGAGGTTTGCCTTAGCACCTTCCTGTTTGACAGGACGCATGATACCATCCTTTGGATTCAGCACGAATATGTCGCCCTGCGTAGAAATCATGTCTTTATTTAACTTGGTGTAGTAGACATGAGGATTACCCCAGTACATATAGGCCTGACCATCGTCATCCGTAAAGACGGTAGGGTCGATATCGTCCCAATGCTCTTTCTGCCATACCAACGGCTCACCAAGGGGATCCTTGAAAGGTCCGTAGGGAGAATCACTCACCAAGACGCCAATGCCATGACCATGCAGGGGCGCATAGAGGTAGTACTTACCATTGCGCGCAACTGTCTGGATTGCCCAGGCACCATTCTCACGACTGCGCCAGGAGAACTCCTTCAGCGAAGCTACAGCACCGTGTTCTGTCCAGTTGACCATATCTGTCGTTGACCACAGCAGCCAGTCGTACATATAGAATCCTGCGTTGTTACGCTCGTTTGGATCAGGAATATCCTCAGGAGAGGCGTCGTGTGATGTATATAAGAATAAGGTGTCGCCAATCACCAGTGGTGAGGGGTCGGCAGTGTACTTTGTTTGGAACAGTGGCATGTTCACCTGCTCCAGTCCACGCATCTCCCACCAGTCGAAGTTGAAGAGCTTCGGACCCTTACGACCTTTGAAGACCAGATACAGGTCACGGGTATGCAGACGAGAGGGATAGCTGTCGAGGGCTGCCAAGTCGGTAGTGATGGTCTGCCACTTCTCCCAACCGCCAGTACCAGGAACGTCCAGTGTGCCGAGGAGTTTTCCTCCCACACTATCCAGACGAATCTCTATCTGTCCACCACGCAGACCACTAGCCACACGGGCTGTGAAGGTACGTGGAGTCTTATAGCAGAGGTGTACTGCCTGTAGTTTGATATAGTCTCCGTTATGGATGTCAGTAACATAGACACCTACTTCGTCATTCTGTTCCGTCTTCACGCCCTTCGAGAACGCCATCGTCTCAGCCTCCACCTTGCGGTAGGGGTCAAACTTTGCGATTGGCTCCACGCCCTCGTCGGTAGGCATGATGGTAGGGAAGCTGCCATCAGCATTGTACTTAAACTCCTCGACAGCCACACTACGACCAAAGCCGCCACCATGAGGCAGTTTGCCTGTGTGATAGAAGAAATAGCTGTGCCCCTTAAAGTCGGCCACACCACAGTGGTTCGTAAACGACTTCGTATCGCAGAGCGGCATAATCTCACCAGCATACTTCCAAGGACCTGTGGGGTGCGGAGCCGTGCTGTAACTGATATGCTCAGGAACACCACCAGCGGCATAGAGCAACTGGTAGGTACCGTTACGCTTGGTCAGCCATGGACCCTCTACGTATGAGTCCTTGTACTGCTTGCCCTTCTCACGCTTGCTCATGATGGGGCCACCGAAGGCTTCCTCCGTCATATCGAGGCGACCCAGTTCACCGCTATACGATATCATGTCGCGGTTCAACTTCAGGTAGTAGCACTGTGGGTTACCCCACATCAGCCATGCCTGACCGTCGTCGTCAATCATCACTGTCGGGTCGATATGGTCCCACGAACCGTTCTCGAAGAGCGGTTTGCCGAGGGCATCACGGAACGGACCTGTCGGAGAGTCGCTGACAGCCACACCGATAGCCATGCCGTTAGACAGTTTGCTATGGGCACAGATATACCAGAAGAACTTACCATCGCGCTCAATAGTCTGTCCTGCCCATGCACGATCGTCAGCCCAAGAGAAAGTCTCCAGTGCCAATGGTGATCCATGGTCCTGCCAGTTGACCATATCTTTGGTGGAATAGACGCGCCACTCCTGCATCCAGAAGAAGTCGGCATTGTCCTCGTCATGGCCTGTATAGACATACATGGTTCCATCGTGTACCAACGGAGCAGGGTCACTGGTAAACCACGTCTGGACAAACGGATTTTGCGCAGCTACGCTGCTAATTGATAATTGATAAATGAGAACTGATAATACTAATCCAAGTCGTTTCATTATGTCATTTTAATTAGTGATTGCGGATATTCCACTTTGAGTTGTCACTGCTAAAGTCATAGACAGCCAGCGTGGGAGTACTGTCGGCAGCCGAATAGAGACAGTAGCGTGTGTTCACTCCCTCCATACCAGGAATCTCCTTCGGCATGATGCGATAGGTACCATCAGTGAGTTGCTCAACACGCCATAGCTGCTCGGCACCACCATGATAGGCAACGGTAGCCAGTTCCTTGTCAGCAGTAGCTGTGAGGGCACGGTCAGTACCAGCGATGGTAATCTTGAAATATGGTGCACTCAGGTAACCACCAGCCTCTGGCACAGCGGTAAAGGTCCACAGCTGGTGAGGACGGAACATATAGTCGCTACAACGAACAGCCACAGGTGTGTTAGCATCAGGCCATGTGCTGACGACCTCCTCCAGTTTCTGGTTGGCAACAGGCTTCGGAGGTTGCTGCATCTGGTTGCGATCGCCCCAGCGCTGACGCTCCTGCTGCATGCGTACGAAATCGACAGCCATCTCCAACGAGTAACCACGACGCTCTGACTCAATGGCAAACGTACCACCACGGAAGCGCTCACCAGCATAGGGCCAGCCATTCTTCCACAACAAGGGACGGACAGCGAGAACACTACGACCACCCATGTCGAAGTCAGCCTCCCAGTGGAACGACATCACCTCGACACCTTCGTCGATAACAGTACTTCCAAAGTGACCGGCACCTGTAGCACGGTCGCCAGCGGCAATGACCATACGGCCACCGCCATGGAACATGTCACGACCGACATTGTCTACGTATGGTCCCTCCACAGAACGTGAGCGACCTACGACAATATTATAGGTAGAGTTGACACCATCGCAGCAGGTGCCATGAGTTCCCAACAAGTAGTACCAACCGTCACGATACATCAGGGCACTGGCCTCACAGTCGATGGCCACGTCCTTCTCGACATTTCCTTTCACACGCTCACCCGTCTTCGGATCGAGCTCGATGAGACGGATATTACCGAAGTAGGTACCGTAGGTAGCCCACAGACGACCCGTCGTGGGGTCTAAGAGCAGACAGGGGTCGATGGCGTCGCAGTCCTCCATACCGTCGGACGATGCCACCTCGATAGCGGTAGACCACTTGAAGTCAGGCGACTTCGGGTCGAGCGTCTTGTTCCACATCGTCAGGATGCGACCGTTATGGCCACCGAAGAGGCCACCACCTGTAGCACCATAGATACAGAGGTAACGGTCGCCAATCTTCATCATATCGGGAGCAGCGCCACCGCCTGGGCGCTCGGCACCACTGTGCCATGACCATCCGTCGTCGGAGATGATGCCTCCCCCACCCGTTCCGAAGGTGTACCACTTGCCGTCACACTCAGCGAGTGTCGAGGGGTCATGGATATAAGGTGCACCAATTTGCGCATGGGCAGCAGCAATAACAGCAAGTGCCGCCAAGAGTGTATGTAGTCTTTTCATCTTATTGTACTTTGATTGAATAGTTCTTAACAGGGTTACCTTTCTCGTCAATGAAGCGGGCGCACAAATCACTCAGGCCAGGACCATTGACCAGTGCAAAGCGCAGGATGTTACGACCCTTCTTCAGTGTGAGGCGCTGTGATACGCAGTCGTCTTCCACCATACGGCGGTCACCGTCGAGTGTCAGCACACGGTCACCGTTGAGCCACCACATAGAGGCACCATTGGAACCGATAGCCAGACGCACGCCGTCCATCGCCTCAGGACAGTCGATAACGGTGACGCCCCAGAACAGAGAGTTGTAGGGCTGACAGCCGTTGGCCTCAGCGAAACGGAACACCTTGACATTATAGCTCTCACTCTCTACAGCATGCCATTTCAGGGTCTGCTTGACCTCCTTGGTTTGGGCAGGTCCCATCTGCATTCTCGTATCAGCAGGACCTCCTGCTAGTGCGATACCAATAGCACTTACCTTCTCACCATCGCGAGGCAGCTTCTTATCGTCAAACTGTCCCTTGAAATACTGCTTGGAGAGATGCTCATTGAGATAGGTTTCTGTCAAGATGGTGTTGGAACGAACATTATAGTCGATAGGCTCCAACAGCATCCAACGACGGATGAAACCATTGGCATCAGGCTGTGCAGCAGGTGCATTGGCAGCAACAGCGTGGAAATAGTTCTCACGATTCTTGAACTGTACCCAGTTGATGCTAACAGCGGCATCACCCTCGCAGGTGACGACAAGGTCGGTAACGCCCTTTGGTACATACTCCAAAGCGACGGTCTGAGTGAGCCACTGGTTGCTCTGGTCACGACGGAACTGGCCCATCTGGGTAACGACATTCATCGGAATGCGTGCAAGGACCTTACCCTTGGCACTCTTCTCACGGATACAGAACGCGGTATTGCCAGCAGCCTTGGCATTGACAATGAGATAGGCAGTATTCTCTACACCAGAGAAATCCACATCATTATACTGCAGCCAACTGCCCTTCACTGGCAGGGTAGCCTGGTAGCTACGGAAGGTATTGACAGTATCTATCAGGGCTGTCGTCACATCGGCACTGGCCGTGCTGTAGCGATCTATCTCGATCTTCTCCGTAGCCTTGTTGATACCCACGCCACGCATGGTCTTCTTTACCTCCTTGATAGTACCGTCAGCATTGAAGTACAGTTTATCGATTTGTACGCTACGACGCTTGTCATCGCTGGGAGAGAACGCATTCTGGTGGTAGAACAGATACCACTGGCCCTTATAGTTGACGATGCTGTGGTGATTCGTCCAACAGCCATTCTCATGTTCCGGCATGATGATGCCCTTGTACTCATAAGGTCCCATGGGGTTCTTACTCATAGCATAGCCGAGAACCTCGGTCTTCTCCCTAACATACGGATAGGTCAGGTAGTAGTTGCCATTATACTCAAAGGCAAACGGACCTTCAGCCTGACGATTGGGCAGGTCTTTCAGACAGTTGACACCATACATCTCAAACTCACGGTTACCCCATTTCACTTTCTCCTTAGGGGTATCGTCGGCAAGTTCCTTCATATTGGGCTTAAGCTTGGCGCAACGGCCAGCACCCCAGAAGATATAGGCATTACCATCAGAAGCCTGAAGCACACACGGGTCAATACCACTGATGCCCTTGATAGGTTCCGGCTCACAGATGAACGGACCTTCTGGACGGTCAGCAATAGCAACACCAATACCAAAGCCACGACCATCCTTAGGAGCTGAGGGGAAGTAGAAATAATACTTGCCGTTACGCTCCACGCAGTCAGGCGCCCACATAGAATAAGAGTCAGGGCGCACCCAGGGAACTTTGTTCTGGGTGACAATCACACCATGGTCTGTCCAGTCGGTCAGGTTCTCTGAGGAGAAGACATGATAGTCCTCCATGCAGAACCAATCCTGTCGCTGACCAACAGGAGGCTTGATATCATGCGACGGGTACAGGTACACCTTATTATTAAATACGCGTGCCGTAGGGTCGGCAGTGAACTGGTCGCGAATAATAGGGTTCTGTGCTTGCACAGCAGAAGCCGTCAAGCACAGAACAATAGTTGATAATAATGTATTTCTCATGAAATGCTATTCACTTTTCATTTCTTCATTTAAACAGCTTCTGAGCCATCAGATACAAGCAACGACGCCATGTCAGGAACTCATGGGCAGTACCTTCAGAGATCAGACCTTCGGCATTGAAACCGGCAGCCTTCAAATCAGCAACACTCTTGTTGATGCCAGCAGGATTCTCCTTAGAGCCACAGCCTTCGAAGATATACTTCACGCACTTTGGATCCTTGATCTCCTCAGGAGCATACTGGCCACCGCTGAGCAGTCCCCAGTAGCCGAAGACCTCAGGACGACGCAGGGTGATAAGCTTTGTCGTCATACCACCCATAGACAGACCAGCCATAGCACGGTTCCACTTGTCAGTCTTGGTGAGGAAGTTAGCGTCAACATAAGGTATCAACTCGTCGATGAGTACCTTCTCGAACTCTTCGGCAGTGAACTTACCAATGGTACCAAACTTAAAGTCGTTGGTCAGACCGTAAGCCATCACAATGATGAAGGGCTTGATCTTGCCATCAGCAATCAGGTTGTCCATAATCAGACCGGCCTTACCCTGTACAGGCCAGCTGGTTTCGTTCTCACCCCAGCCATGCTGCAGGTATAGTACGGGATAGCGCTGCTGTTCCATCTTGCCGTTCTTACCCTTGACGAGCTTGCCATAGCCATTGGGCAGATAGACTGTAGCCTCCTGCATCTTACCCAGGCTCTTTGAATAGAACAGGATCTTCTGCATATTACCATGAGGAATATCAGTGCGCTCAGCATAGAAGTCCTGATCAGGAGCAGGAATCTCGATACCACTCTCCCAACGGCAGCTGCCGAAGTAGTTATGTGTTCCGGGGTCGTTGAACACGCCACCGTCGATGGTCAGGTGATAGTAGTGGAAACCAGGATCCATCGGACCCTCGGTAGTACCTGTCCATACACCGTCCTTGTCCTTGCGCAGCACCGTACCGCCACGGCCACCCAGACCGAGACTAACAATGACTGACTTGGCATCGGGAGCCTCCACACGGAAACGGGCATAACCCTGACTGTTCACCTTGGGCCACTCCTGACCGGGCTGGTTGCAGGGATTAGACACAAAGTCCTCCTTGGGCTGAGCATTGTCGAGCTTAGCATCGAAGTTCTTGATAGCATAGTAAGCCTGCTTGGGCTTGTAGTTCTCATCGAAAGGCAGCGGATGGTTGTTGACACCCAGCCATGAGTCACGGTCACCAAGGTTCCAGAAGGTCACACAGTCGATGACATCCTTGTGCTTACGGAAAATCTTGAAGATGCGATTGTACTGATCGGTCAGCAAGGTATTCATATAACCTGCCACGGGCTTATTCTCACCACGAGAGAAACGCAACTGACCACCCATCTCTGTATTCATACGGATATCGAGCTCAGTCACATGGATGTGCTTCACGATGGTTTTGTACTTTGTGATGGCAGCATCGATGTCCTCCTCAGTAGGTCCATAGACATTGTAATGTCCCTGCATACCGATACCGTCAATGGGTACACCGGCATCTTTCATCTTCTTCACCATGTCAAAGATGCGATCACGCTTGCCGGGGTCACACTCGTTATAGTCGTTATAGAACAGCAGAGCATTGGGATCGGCCTCACGGGCAAACTCGAAAGCCTTAGCGATGAATTCATCACCGCAGAGCTGGTAGTGGCGACTGTCGCGATAGGGGCTGCCAGGTGTGAACTTACCATTGGCGAAGTTCGGACGAACATTGTCAGCCATGGCCTCGTTGACAACATCCCAGCAATAGACGACGTCCTTATAACGGTTCACAACAGCATGGATGTGTTCACGAAGACGCTGGTAGAACACTTCCTTCTTGACGGGCTTGCCCTTCTTGTCAGTGAACATCCAGTCAGCAAACTGAGAATGCCAGCAGAGGCAGTGTCCACGCAACTTGATACCATTCTGACGACAGAAGTTGGCAATCTTGTCGGCCTTTTCCCAGTTCCACACACCCTCCTTAGGATGCAGTTCACCGGGTTTCATGTCATTCTCGGCAGTGATGCTGTTAAACTCGGCCTTTACCAGATTCACCTGGTCATCATTGCTTACATTACGCTGATTGAGAGCAACACCAATCATGAAGTAATTCTTGTAAGCGTCCTTTAGCTTTACCGTTGGATTAGGATCAGCAGGAGCACCCCACTGAGCCCACGAACCCAAACAATTCATGGCCAACACGATGGCCAAAGCAGTCTTAAAAGTCTGTTTCATTTGTGTGATGTTTAGTTGAGTTAATAGTTCATAATAATTACGCTTGCAAAGATACAAAAGATTTGTAACATCAGCGTTGGCTGATGTTACAAACTCTTTGGCTGATGTATCATGAACGGAGAAACCGTTTCCTAATGTTACAAACGAACAGTCTGTGCCGTGCCATCGTAACGGACAATCTGTTGTTTTCCGTCGGGAAGAACGATGGTAAACTGACGGTTCTGGAGCATGCCAGGATAGGTGCCTTGACGGTCGCCAATGGTCAGGGTGTGTGTCTTTTCATTCCAACCAAACGGGATGACACTGTACATGCCCTTCTCATAGTTATAGTTGTCACCTTCATCCTCATAGAGTACGAACTGACCGTCTGCACCCGGATAAATACGTAGCTCCAGGTTGTCCCATTTCTTCTCGCCGACCCACTGCATCTCGGGGCCTAATGGTAGGATACTACCCGCACGGACAAACATCGGCACGCGGTCGAACGAAGTCTCCAGAGTCACCATCTGCCCCCCCTTATACTGTTTATTCGTCCAGAAGTCATACCATGTAGCACCCTTCGGCAGGTATTTTGTGGCGGTCTTCGTGGCCATCCAATCAATTTCTCCGACGGGAGAACCGTCGGACACACGCTGGCGGTCCCAGCCTGTCATAGCATCGGTACGAATAATCTTCTCCTCCGTATACTGCGGATTAACGATAGGTGCAGCGAGGATGCTGCGACCAAAGAGGAACTCGTCGGTCACGTCCCATACCTTCTTGTCTGCGGCGAAGTCGCTGAACAATGGACGCATATAGCTATCATTGTTTGAGGTCACCTGCCAGGCAGTACTATATAAATAAGGTAAGAGACGATAGCGCAGACGAATCTGCTTCTCAATAGCATCATAGACAGGCTCACCTTTCTTGCCAAATTGCCAGATCTCACGAGGTGCATCGGCACCATGACTGCGGAAGACGGGACAGAACAGGCCATACTGCATCCAACGCACATAGAGCTCCTGGAACTGGGGATTCTTGGGAGCAGACCCTTTACCCTTGGTATTGTACGACCCACAGAAGAAACCACCTATATCAGTATTGAAGTTGGGGTTACCAGTCAACGAGAAGCTCAGTCCGGCAGGCACCTGCTTACGTAGCATGTCCCATGAGGAATTCACGTCGCCACTCCACATATTCGAGCCATAGTGTTGCTGGCCAGCAAACGATGAACGCGTCATGATGAAGACACGCTTGCCACGGTCATCCTTACGCTGCGATTGATAAATACCACGAACAGTCTCTAACGGGAAAGCATTGCGCTGTGAGCGCCACGTGCCGCCATACACTTTGTGTGCATAGTCACTCTCTCTGGGATTGAAGAAGTCTGGGTCGGTAGAGTCCATCCACCAGGCATCCGTACCATAGTCGTACAGCGTCTTCAGGTATTTCCAATAGATAGCGCGAGCCTCTGGATGGAAGGCATCGTACACTTTCACACCCGACGGATACTTCATGACGGGTGGCCAGATGTGCGAGATACCGCTCTGGGGCCACGTCTCAAAAGACATGAGCAAACCCTTCGCGTCGAGTTCACGGAACTGCTGCGTCATGGGACCGAAGCTGGCCCAGATACTAATCATGAAATGAGCATGCTTCTTGTGTACGTTCTGAATCATCTGCTTACCATTGGCAAAATCTTCCGACAGGAAGTCCATGGCATTCCACAGGTAGTTGCTGCCCCAGTACTGCCAATCCTGAATGATACCATCCAACGGCACGTTCAGTGCACGGTACTGATCAACGATACCCTCCGTCTCCACAGCGGTCTTATAGCGCTCCTTCGACTGCCAAAAACCATAGGTCCACAGTGGGAACATCGGTACGTCACCGGTCAAGTAGCGCATCTGGGCGATGACACCATCAGCACTGCTGCCATACATAAAGTAATAGTCAACGCCCTGACCTGCCTCAGAGGTGAACGTCATACCGTTGGCGTTGTCCTCAAACAACGTCGGCGAATAGTTCTCCCAATAGAGTCCCCAGCCCTTGATGCTCTGCAACACGTTCTGAAAGTCCTCCAAGTTCGACTGCTCCATGCGTTTCTTCTCGCCACGACGGTTCATCTTACCATTCTGGATGGTTCCCAAACCATAAATGGCCTCATCCTTGTCGAGGGTGAAAGTTTGACGTGACCGAGTCACGTCACACACTTTTTCCTTGAGCAGCACCTTGCCCTTAGCGGTCAGGAAGGTCAAGTTGCCCTGGGCATCCTGCTTGACAGTGAGTGAACTACTCGACCAAGTATCCCCTTTCTGTTTCACTGCAACCTGTTCAGGTTTTGCAATGACGACAAGGCTCTTGGTGGGTTCACCTTTTACAACATGGACAATAGTGGGAGTTATAAACTCCACCTTTGTTTCCTGTGCCCAGCAGACAGTGGAAAATAACCAGGCTGCAGCTATGAATAGACTTTTTCTCATGAGATCTTTAACTTATAGGTTTTTCCTGGGGTTGTATCAATATCATACTCATAAACCGTCGGCAGAGTCTTTTGTCCCTGTGTCTTCAGTTCTGGAGAGGTGAGAGGCTCTTTGATTTGGGCAGGGGCGAACAACGGGTTGGGACAAGCGCCCTTGGCAGGACGGAGTCCCTTACCCTTCAAAGGTACGTATGAACGCAGTCGCAACGTACCACCGATGGTACTGCGGATGGTTGCAGCGCAAAGTTTCCCTTCGTTCCATTCCTCGTCAACGATGAAACCTCCACGGGCTCTCAGCCCCTTGACGCTACCCTGTTGCCACTCGTCAGGCAGGGCAGGCAGCAGATGAACCGCACCATCGTGACTCTGCAACAGCATCTCACAGATACCCGCGCAGACGCCGAAGTTACCATCAATCTGGAAGGGGGGATGGGCATCAAAGAGGTTCGGATAGGTACGTCCGTCGGGATATTCTCTCATCTTGCTATCATCAGGCAGAATACGAAGCATATTCTTGATAATCAAAAAGGCATGGTTACCATCAAGCATACGTGCCCACAGATTCGTCTTCCAGCCCAGACTCCAACCCGTAGCCTGATCACCACGCTGGTTCAGAGTTGTAGCAGCAGCGTTAAATAATTCTGGATGAGTGAACGGTGACAACTGATTAGAAGGATACAATCCATAGAGGTGCGACACATGACGGTGCTGGTCCTTAGGATTGTCACCATCCCACAGCCACTCCTGCAACTGTCCGTGCTTACCAATCTGCATGGGAGGAAGTTTGGAGAGGGCTGATGTAAGACGTGAGATGTAAGTATTATCCTTACCTAGTATCTTGGCAGCAGCAACGGTCTGACTCAACACATCGAAGACAATCTGGTTGTCCATCGTTGAACCAGCTGTTACCGTGGTGCGTTTACCCATTGGTCCGTGTTCAGGCGACACTGTAGGGGCGGTCACTAGCCAATGATAGGTTGGATGCTCGCAAAGATAGTCAAGTAAGAAGTCGGCAGCCCCCTTCATCACGGGATAGTATTCTTCCAGTAACTTCTTGTCACCGGTAAACAGGTACTGTTGCCAGATATGTGTCGTCAGCCAGGCGCCACCAGTAGGGAACATACCCCATGTCGTACCGTCGATAGGTCCGGCGACACGCCACAGGTCGGTATTGTGGTGAGCCACCCAACCTTTGCAGCCATACATCTGCTGGGCTGTCTTCGCACCCGTCACACTAAGGTCACGAATCATTGACAGCAGCGGCTCCTGATTCTCCACGAGGTTACCTACCAGTGATGGCCAGTAGTTCATCTCGGTATTGATATTGATGGTGTACTTCGAGTCCCATGCGGGATTCGTCTTATCGTTCCATACACCCTGCAGGTTGGCAGCCTGACCACCAGGTTGTGAACTCGATATCAAGAGATAACGACCATACTGCATCATCAAAGCAACCAACCCCAGGTCACTACCATCGAAACGCGCCAAGCGCTGGTCAGTAGACAGCGCAGCAGCCTTCACTACTCCCGCAGTATTTCCTGCGGGTCTTCCTGTGGCCCCCAGTTCCAGGCTCACCCTGTCATACTGCTCCTTGTAGGCCTTCTCGTGGCGCTTCAACAGTTGCTGATAGACTTTCCCCTTGACGGCTGCCAGTGTCTGATTGTTCTTCTTCACCGGGTTGCCAGTGATGTCTTTAAAGTTTACGAAGTTAGTGGCGGCAGTGATATACAAGGTGGCAGTAGTAGCATTGTCGACCTGTAACTTGTCTAGGCCACGTCCCACCTTACCATCTGCTTCCACCATAATACGACATTCCGCCTTCAAACCGGCCTTGATGCCCTCATGCTCTACTCCATCCACAACAGCTGCAAGTTCATTGACCTCACCTCTGATGCCTTCGTGTTTGGAGACAGTAAACACTTTCGACTGCAAGGGACTGTCAAACGACACAGCAAATGACAGGGCATCCCTCTTGCTGGCCTTCAGCTGAACAATGATAACACCATCGGCCATCGAGGCGAAGACGGTACGCTCATACTTCACGCCATTGCTAGTATAGCTGGTGGTGTTCAGTGCCATACCGATATTCAGTTCACGACGATAGCCTGTAACATCCTTATGGCCTAACGACAGTTTGACACTGCCCAAAGGTAGGAAACGCATACCGTGAGGACCCTTGAAGAAATTCTGGTCGATAATCTTGTGGGCAACCTCTTCCTTACCGGCAAAGATGCTGTCGCGCACCTCTTGCAGGTGTGCCTTGGCGGCAGGACTGTCATTGTCGTGGGGCGAACCACTCCAAAAAGTCTCTTCGTTGAGCTGTATCTCCTCAGTATCGGTGCCGCCATAGATCATGGCACCCATCTGGGAGTTACCGACAGGCAAGGCTTCCAGCCAACGACTGGCGGGTTTGTCATACCACAACTTATACTCTTGTGCAACTGTTGGCAGTGCACAGATAAAAGATAGGAATAAGAATATTTTTCTCATAGCTATTATTGAATAGTAACATCTAGGCGTTTCAGGTCTTTATCCAGTGAACTGTTGCCCACCAGTACCTCATACCTGCCGGGTTTCACACGCATAGTATTCGTCTCGCTGTCCCAACACTCGAAACTGTCACGCGACAGCTGAATGGTGGCGATAGCACTCTGTCCTGCTTTCAGCGTCACACGCTGGAAACCACGGAGTGTCTTCAGTGGGCCTTCGCTATCAGCGACATTGCGGATATACACCTGTACTATCTCCGTACCATCGCGCTTGCCGGTGTTCTTTACGGGAACGGTGATGGCAACAGAATTGCCATCCACACTACTGGTGGGGGCACCGATTTCAAACGAAGTGTAGCTCAGGCCATAGCCGAAGGGGAATAGGGCATCGTTGAAGTAACGATAGGTACGACCCTTCATAGAGTAGTCCTCATAGTCAGGCAACTGACTGCTACGCTTATAGAAAGTCACAGGCAGTTTTCCTGCAGGGTTGACATCACCAAAGAGCACGTCGGCGACAGCCGTTCCACCTTCCTGACCAGGATACCATGCCTGAACGATAGCATCACAGGTCTGCACCTCTGGCTCCAAAGCGATAGCGGAACCGGAGCAGTTGACGAAGATAACCTGCTTGCCGGCAGCTTTCAGCGCCTTCAAGAACTCACGCTGCACCTTCGGCAGTTCGATGTCGGTACGATCACCGCCCTTGAAACCTTCGATATTGACGGGCATCTCCTCACCTTCCAAACTGGGAGCGATACCACCGACAAAGATAACCTTGTCGATACCCTTCAACTGATTGATGGTCTGCTGGTAGTCCAGCGGCAGTTCACGGGCGATATTGATCTTCATGCCAGCGCCCCACGTCTTCACGGTGTTGAAGCGTACCTCTATCTGGAACTTCTCACCGGCCTTCGCCTGCAAGACGGTACGGGTAGGTGTAGAACGCCAGATATGATGATTCTCCTTGCGCTCGCCATTAACATATACCGAGAAGTCACCCGTGCCCTCAACGTTCAGTACGTACTCACCAGCTTCCTTCGGTGCAAAGGTGGTCTCATACTTTGCAGAGAAGTCCTCAATAGGCAGGTTGGGTGCAAAGACGTGCATACCATTGGTGGTGACTGCCAGCGGCTGGGTGTAATACTCCGTAGTGAAGGGTTTACCCTTCCACTCCGTATTCGTCCAGAAGGTTCCCTTCAGACCTTTCTTACCGTCAGGCGCCGTACACTCCGTCGCCATGTGACACTCCATCACCTTGTCATACGTCAGGTCACAGCCTGGCGCATAGAAAATCTTCTTCTGTTTGTTCTTGATGCCATCAAGAATGGTCACCGTATGGTTGGGCGTACCATTATAGTTACCCCACATCATGGGTTCATTATCCGCATTGGGACCAATGACAGCAATTTTTTCTGCATTCTTTTTCAACGGAAGAATATCATTCTTATTTTGCAGCAGCACTATCGTCTGACGTGCCATATCCAATGCCAACTGTGCAGAGGCCTTGGTACTCATGGCTGAATATGGAATCTTCGACCACTCCACGAGCGACGGGTCATCCATCTCACCAAGATCGAAGCGACCTTCCAACAGACGGATAACGTGCTTGTCAACCTCCTGCTCGGTGATGAGGCCACGACGGACGGCCTCAGGGATGCTACGGTAGGCATAGCCATAGCCACACTCCACATCAGTACCGGCAAGGGTTGCCTTGGCAGAAGCAGTGATGGGCGATGACGAACTCTTATGAGAGGTATAGAAGTCGCTGATCGCACCACAGTCGCTGACCACCAAATACTTAAAGCCCCACTCATCGCGAAGGATCTGTTGCAACAGACGGTTTGAGCCACAGCATGGATCGTCATCCAGGCGCTGGTAGGCACACATCACCTCACGGACATCACTCTTCGTCACGAGATATTTGAAGGCAGGCATATAGGTCTCCCAGAAGTCACGGACCGGCACATCGGTCAGGTTGGCTGAGTGACGCGTATATTCCGGACCGCTATGTACGGCATAGTGCTTGGCACAAGCCCACAGTTTGCGGTACTTGTGCTGTCCAGTTGCGCCAGTCAGCGGATCACCCTGCAGGCCACGCACCACGGCATCACCCATGATGCTGGTCAGGTACGGGTCCTCACCATAGGTCTCCTGTCCCCTGCCCCATCGTGGATCACGGAAGATATTGACATTGGGTGTCCATACCGACAGCGAGCGCATCTTCATATCCTCACCGCCAAGGTCGTAGATGCGGTGGTTATACTGTGCACGGAACTCGGTAGAGGCCACGTCGAAACACTTGTACAGCAAGGCGGGGTTAAATGACGATGCCATCGCCACAGGCTCGGGGAAGTTGGTGACATTACCCATATTGGCGGCACCATGCAGGGCCTCGCTCCACCAGAAGAACTTCTTGATTCCCAAGCGGGGAATGGCGGGGCTCTCATCGAGCATCAGCATGGCCTTCTCCTCTAACGTCAGACGACCACACAGGTCTATGGCACGCTCCTTGGCCGATAAGTTCGGATTTTTATACGGTAACTGCTGTGCTGTCATGGTCATTCCAACCATCAGGCAACATATAGCAAAAAACGATTTCTTCATTTTCAATTATCAATTATCAATTAGCGAATGCTTTACGGGTTACAGGACTTTCGTTGCCAAACAGGTACTGAGGCTGATAGCCGCCACAGTCCACGACAATCTTCTCAAAGACGATGCCCGGATGACGTGGCACGATGGTCAGTTCATGAACATCCTTTTTGCTGACAGGCAGCGTGACGGTTTTCTCTACAATACGACGAGCCACAGCAGGATAGAACTCAGAATACATATACGGCTGACGGTCGACAAGCGTCTTGTTAAAGTTCACTACCTGCGGTTCTGAACCGTCAAGGCTGACACTATACTCATGACCACCGACATTCAGGAAGTCCAACGTGGATTTTACCACCACATGCACCGTGACCTGAGCAGGCGCATTGGCAAGCAGTGCGAAACGGTAAGTCAGTGAAGCGCCATCGACAGGCTTGGTGTACGGGGTCAGTGCCACAGCACTACGTGTACGTCCATAGTAGGGATAGATGCTCCATTCCGTACCGTCGCTAGCATTACTACTATAGAAGTGTTCGGCTTCCATAGAAACATAGCCGTTGGCAGCAGTAAAAGTATAGCCACCCGTCGATGAATCAACAGGCATGGTGGCTGTACGCGGCAGCATGTCGTGGCGGAAGTCATCGTTCCAACTGCGATAGCCAATGTGTTTCTGCGTCATCATACCGTCCCACTTACCACCTGCCAGCACTTTGTTATAGTCATGACAGAGCAGCGAGTCACGACGGAAGCAGTCCTTGACACGCTCCGCCCACTCGTTAGCATCGGGTAACCCGACGCTCGCAAGATATTGGTTCATAGCCTGTGCATAGTACATATCATAGAGGTTTGCCATAGCCTGTACGGGGAACAGTACCGACTGGTAATAAGCATCGCGGGCTGCCTCGGGAATCTCTGGCAACGCACGGAGGGCACGGCGCTCCAGTCGGGCATAGTCGTCAGCCACCTGTTTCCATTCACCGGTAACGACATTATAGGTCCGTGCATCCAGCATCTCAGGTGTCACACGAGCCATATACTGGCAGTTACGGTTGTAGATGTCAGCCACCTCCTTGGCAATGCTGCATCCCAACACCCTGCGGAAGAAGCGGGTGGTATGGCGGGTGACATCCTGCTGGGTAAACTCCTTGGGATTCCATGCCATGTCCATAAACAGTTGGATGGGATACTCCATGGGCTTTAGGTCACCCACATTCAGGATCCACATACGCTGGATGCCGTGGTCATAGGCCAGCGACAGCTGCTCGAACATCTGCTGGGTCTGGGTGACGTTCAGCCACTTTGTATTACGCGGTGCACCGACATAGTCGACATGGTAGTACAGTCCCCAACCACCTTTATGTTTACGTTCTTCAGCATTGGGTACACGACGCACATTACCCCAGTTGTCGTCACACAGCAGCATGATGACATCATCAGGCACACGCATGCCGGCATCATAATAATCGAGCACCTCCTTATACAGCGCCCATACCTGCGTGGTCTGGTTGGCAGGTTTCTTGGTAACGTCCTTGATAATCTTACGCTGGTTCTCCACGATGGTCTGCAACAGTTTGGTATCTGCCTCAGCACTCATTGCCTCGTCACCATCACCACGCATACCGATGGTTACCATATCCTCAGTACCTTTCATGCGCTCAATACCCTCACGGAAGAACTGGTCGAGCTTCTGCTGGTTCTTCTGGTAGTTCCAAGGCCCCCATTCGCCACGCTTGCGGGCATATTCCTGATGGTTGCGAGCCATCGGCTCATGATGTGAGGTACCCATGATGATACCCATCTCGTCTGCAGTCTTCGAGTTCTCTGGGTCGTCAGCATAGAATGCCCAGCCCCACATGGCAGGCCACAGCATATTACCCTTCAGACGCAGGATGAGTTCAAAAACCTTGGCATAGAAGCGATGGTCACCATAGTTCGTGCCGAAGGTATTCTTCACCCATGAGGTCAGACAGGGAGCCTCGTCATTAAGGAACAGACCGCGAAACTCTACGGCAGGTTCGCCATCGGTATAGCTACCAGGCATAACGACGACCTCGTCGCGATGTTTGATGGGTACATCCATCCACCAGTACCAGGGCGATACGCCCATCTGTTGGCTGAGTTCATAGATACCAAAGACCGTACCACGACGGTCACTTCCGGCAATAACCAGCTGACCGTCGATGGTGGTAATGATATATTTCTCGCGCTTGCCCTTCAGGTCCTTCAGCACCTTCTGCTTCACCCACTGGTCAATCTGCTTGTTACTGCCAACGGTACCAATCAGGATGGTGGGGGTATTGCTTTTGATGGGGGTGAACCCCATCACACTCGCGATGTCCTGCTGCAGGTTGGCAATAGCAATCTGTACGGCCTTGGACTCCTGGTCACTATAACCAATGGTGGCACCCTTCAGCGACAGTGCACCCGTCTGTTGCTTAAAGAACACAAAACGCTCTGTGGCATTCATGGGAAGAATCGCCATGAATGCCACTAAAGTCAAAAGAATCGTTTGGAAATGTCTCATTCGTAATTCGAAATTTGGAATTCGGAATTTGTAATTAGTTACTTCTTAAACAAGTGAGGAATAAACTCGTGGAGACCACGACGCCATGTCAGGAACTCATGACCAGTACCCTCAGAGACCGAAGAGTCTACCTTGATACCAAGGCCACGCAGGCCATCGACGATGGGCTGACTCTTGATGAAGTCCTCAGAGCCCCAGTTCATATACATGTAGTGAATCTTCTTATTGAACTCGTCAGCATTTGCAAAGACACCGTTGTAGGCCGTCTTCACGTCAAGACCGAAGATAGCACCACTAAAGGTTCCTACCCATGCGAACTTATCCATATTGTTGAACACGATATCGAAGGTCTGATGACCACCCCAAGACAATCCGGCCATAGCACGGTTCTCGCGGTCGCTCTTCGTACGGAAGTTGGCATCGATGTAAGGAATGAGGTCATTCAACAGTACAGGATAGAACGAAGCACCATACTCACTCTGACCGGCACGGTTGTTACCGCCACCGAAGGGCTGCTTGATGTCACCACTCTCCATCACCACAATCATAGGCACGGCCTCACCCTTGGCAATGGCATTATCCATGATGTGCTGCATCTTACCCTGGAGCATCCAGCTGGTTTCGCCCTCACCCATACCATGCTGCAGGTAGAGCACGGGATAACGTTTCTTAGCATTCTTAGCGATGTCATACTCGGCAGGGGTATAAACCAAGGCATGACGCCATTCACCAAATTTGGAGTTGGGGCTGTGGTAGTAGATGCTACGTACACTACCATGGGCAATACCCAGTTGTGGACGGTAATAATCGCCCTCAGGACCTTCGGGAACCTCCAGGCCACCGGCCTCACGGTTGCAACCGAAGTAGGTCTCGCTGGCAGGATCGATGAAATTCACGCCATCGATATTCATGAAATAGTAGTGGAAGCCCACGGGCAGTGGGTCAGTAACCGCAATGAAGCCACCCTTACCGTCGGGCTGCATCTCGTATTTCTTACTGCAGATATCGACAACGACCTTGCGAGCCTCAGGAGCCTGAATGCGGAAGTAGGCACGACGCTGCTTGTCAATCTTGGGGAACTCATTGCCGGGGATGGCATTCTCTACCGTCACGGCATCTGCAGGAATCTCAATCTTCTTGGCAACAGGCATATCTGCCGGACGCTTAGGCTCAAAGCCAAGGTGACGGGCAACTGCCTCAGCGTAGCGGCAACCCAACTCGCGATAGCCGGCAGCATCGAAGTGCAGGCGGTCGGGACCATTCGAGCAATCATCAGAAGAAATAACCTGACAGGTATGGATGGTCTGGGGCAGTTCGTCAATCTGCTTCTTACAGCCGATGCAGACGCCCTTGCCACCCGCCTGTACGATGTTACCCACATAGAGGTTCACCTCTTCGGGTTTCAGCTGCAGGTCGCCACAGAGGTTCTCGTAGACCTGCTTCACCATACCAGCCCACTTCGGGTCACCGGTATTTGTCTCACCCTGGTGCATCAGGATACCCTTGATGACGCCATCCTTCTGGGCTTTCTTGGCCAGCTCCACCAGACGCTTGTAGGGGTTGTTGTCATAAGCGGCCAACATACCTTTCATCCAACCTGGAGCCTTCTTCTCGGCATACTCCTTGATGCTATCGGGCAGGAAGCCCTTGATATCAATACCACCAATAGCAACATGGATGACGCCAATCTTGATGTTATTAGGTGTAGAAGCCACCATGGTACGACCGAACCAGTCGGCAGGAGTCAGACCAGTATTCGGACGACACAAGGGGGCGGAAGCCTCACACCACTCACCCATCTTACGGGCAGGACGATTGCCGACTGCGGGGAAGTCCACGGCAGGCATCAACAGGAAGCGGGGACCGGGGCTTGCCAGGTCAGCAGCCTCCGGACGGGCATTGCCTTCCATATTTGATTGTCCGAAACAAAGGAAGATGTAAAAGTTAGGGTCTACAGCAGCCTGCATATTAAGGGCAGGCAGAACAGCTAGAAGCAAGCTGATAATGAATGTCTTTTTCATTGTTGTTAGTAATTGATTGGTTGTTATTATTTATTTAGGTGCAAAGATACTCATAATAAATGTAATAGGCAAGCCCCAAATGTCACAAAATCTTTTTTTTATGTATCAACTCAACAGAAGGTGTCATAAAAAACAGCAATACATTTTGTCCGACACCTTTTTTTTAGTAACTTTGCCACCGAAAACCGAAGAAAGAGATACTAGCAACTATTTAATACTTTATTATCAATGAAAAGAATTCTACTTTCACTTGTTGTACTCTTGGGCGTGACTGCTGTACAAGCAGCGCCAATCCGTTATATCTTAACGGTCAAGAACTCCCCCAAGCAGACCATTACGGGTTTTGGCGCAGCCTGCTGTGACGGTGCCATGAAACCTTTTGGTACAGATAATGGCCCTGTGTCCAAACTCTATAATACTGGTAAAAGAGGAAAAATCGGGCTGAACATCATGCGTATGGAAATCTCGCCGAGCTTCACCGGCGACAACTGGGGAGACTATGACTGGAACGGTTCCCTGCCATCAGCTTTAGCTGTCAAGAAACGTGGTGGTATTGTCTTCGGCACCCCTTGGTCACCTCCCGGGGAATACAAGACAAACGGCACAGCACAGGGAGGCAATGCTGAGGACCAAGGTTACGAAAAGGGCAGACTCCGTGAAGACTGCTACGAAAAACTCTTTCCTTGGTTTAACACCTTCTTAGGCTGGATGCACGACCATGGTGTCGATGTCGATGCCGTATCTATACAGAACGAACCCGACTGGTGGGTCAATTATTCTGGCTGTCTCTATGAGCCAGCGGATCAGGTCAACCTGATTAAGAACTATGCCCATCTGCTCGATCGTGAGAAGTACAACGGTGTACGTCTTATCAGTGCCGAACCTTTGGGATACAGAAAAGATTATTTCGACGCTTTGCTGAACGACGAAACTTGTCGTGAGCAGGTGGACATCTTTGCCGGCCACATCTATGGACACATGCCGCTCCAATACATCAAACCTGTTGCCGAAAAGGCACTCCCATTAGGCAAGGAGGTGTGGATGACGGAGCACTCAGTAACTGACAATATCGACCACCTGCCCACATGGAAAGAAAACCTGATATTTGCTGAGGAAGTGAACGAATGTATGCTGTCCGGTTGCACAGGTTACATCTATTGGTACATGCGCGCACACTGGGCATTCTGTGGCACTGGCGAAGAGAAGTATGGCGCTGACAACAAAAAAGATGCATTACTCCCCCGTGCCTTCGTGATGTCCCACTTCTCCAAGAATGTCACTGGCTCCACACGTTTGGAGACCTCAAGAGACGAATCATCAGGACGTACAAAAGAGGAAAATCTTGCGGACTATGAGTATTCGGCTTACATCAAGGGCGATTCCATCATCGTCATGGCCATCAACGCGACGGAAGCTGCAAAGGCAATGAGAATAAAACTGCCTTACAACGTGAAGAGCGGTGAGCTTTGGCTGTCGACAGGCAACGAAACTGAGAATCTCTGTCAGAAGTCAGTCCTCGACATTACGGAACCCCTAAATGACTACACTACTGAAATGCCAGCACTTAGTCTGAGCACCTATATCTTCACAATAGACCAAGGCAGCACAGCCATTGAGAATGTGAATCTGATTGACAATGACGACACCAAGACCTACTACGACCTGCACGGTCGTCGTTTGGAAACGCCTCATGGTCTCTGCATTGAGCGCAGCGCCAACGGAGAGTCCAGAAAAGTCATGATACGCTAAAACTTGCTGACGTACTTCACGGACACAGCATCCTGTTTGAGGATATCAGCGAACTTCTGAGGCCGGATGGTTACAGGGCCTCGCATGAACTCAGGGATGTTGTAGCACTTCAAGAATTGACGATGATAATCAGGATCGGCACTAGGCAGTTCAAAAGGCTTGGTGCCGATTCCTTTTTCATCGATATGTGCCATAAACGGACGTGTGTAGTTGCCATCATAGCGGCGACTACTGAACACCACCCACCTGCCATTGCTTGACCAAGAGTGATAGCTCTCCGTATCTTGTGAGTTGATTTCCTCCATGTTACGCACCTCTCCTGTCTGAAGGTCTATGAGCCAAAGGTCAGCATCGTGATGCCAGATGTGGAAGACACCATATTTGGCAAGGGTGAACATCAGGTAGCGACCATCAGGCGAGATGCGGGGCAGCGTGGCACTCTTGTCGAGGCTGTCAGCAGCAAATACCAGTTCGCGCGGTCCGAACTGCAGGGTCTCAGGGTCAAAGCGCTTCTTGTAGAGGTTGTACTTCGCCTCTTGCGTACGAGTGATGAACTCCAGACCTTTATCGGTAACAGAGTCGCTATACTCAAAATGGGCACTGCAGTAGTAGAGTGTCTTGCCGTCCGGTGCCCAGAAGGGGAAGCACTCCATCTCTGCAGGGTCATTTTCGATATTCGTCACCTCATTTTTCTCCACGTTATAGGCGATAAGGTCACTCGCTGAGTCAAACACCTCAATCTTGTTGGGGTTGACACTATGGAATATCTGTCCCGTCATATTCGTTGAATAGACGATGAACGGAAGCCACGGATGCCAGGTGGGATAAACACCTGCCGACAGGATAGAGTCATTGCGCATATTGATCTTCTGAATCTTCCCATCATAGGCAATGACCGTACCACCCATATTCTGACGGGCATGAAACTGCATCCTGTCAGGGTTATATTGCTGGTAATTATGGCAGTTGATGCACTGACCCTGGGCACCCTCCGAACAGAGCATATTGTCGAAGATGACACTTTCGTCATAGTTTTCCAGACAGCGCTGGTTGATGGTCAGCTCCTCATAGGTGATATACGAGGGCGAGATGAGTCGGTAGCTGATATAAGGGTCGATGGAATCGGGCGAGACATAGATATTGAACGGTTTGAAGCGGGTCCAGTTGTCATTGTCCTTCACATAGACCTCCACGTTGATGGCTTTACCCTTGGCGGCCTCAGCCAGTTCTCGCCAATCGTCCGCATCTGGCTGTATCTTTTGCCCACCACAGACCACCTCTTCATCACCAACGGAGAGGCGTGCCACAATCTCATCGACCTTACCATCTATCTCAAACGTCAGCGGTGCGATATTAATAGGTACCGTCACATTGGTATAGTCTGGATAGATCTTCGGTAACTCATCCTTCTCCCAGAAACTTTCAGGAACTTGGTGCCCACAGGACACAAATAGCAGAGCAACTATAGTGAAGAGTAAATACACAATCTTTGTATTCATTTGCATATCAATATATTTAGGGCGCAGCCCGCCATTATCATTTATCAATTATCAGTTATCATTTAGGGCATAGCCCGCCTAATAATAGGTGATGTCTTTTAAGAAAAAGTACTCGAAATAGTAGGTATTACCAAAATACTGAAGCAACTCCTGTCGGATGGCAGGATTGTGTGTTTTGCTGAACTGCTGCAGCAGTCGCATGAAGGCGACAAAGCGTTCCTTGACGCCAAGCTCCAGCGACCACTGGTCCAGCCCATCCATGCCTTGCATGTTGGCAAAGAGCCACGCAGCCTCCTGGAAGATGCGGGGCGGCATCTTGTCCTCCCCGTTCAGCTGTACATAGTGGTCAAAGCGAGGCCAGAAGTAAGCAGGGTCTCTAGTCCACATCGCACCGAGCACAGCCTGTTCCTGGAAATAGAGGTCGTCAGCATCATGGGCTGCCAATGTGGTCATGATGCAGTTCTCCACCTTACCTTCTACAGCGTCCAACTTGTCCGTATAGTGTTGCATACGTGCGACGGGTCCAGCCTCAGCATCGACAGCCAACTGTTTCGGATCGTTCATGAGTGCCTCCATGTGGTCGGCCCATGAACCATAGTACGTGGTTTCCCTGAGGATATCCAGGAACTTTCTGGCAGCCTGCTTCTCGTTACTGAAGATGGCACAGCGGGCCATATATCTCAGCAGTTCCACATTCCAGCCATATTCCACACCGTCCTCCATGCAGATACGGTGACACTCATTCATCATACCGTATTGGTAGAGCATCATGCGTCCTGCCACATGATACATAAAGATGGGTATCGGCGTGTTTGACTTGCTGGAGCCTTTGCGGAAACTATACATCTCGTCACACTGACGGCCCAATCTACTGAGTGCCAGATTGTGCATCATCACAATCGATCGTGTAGGCTCACACTCCTGCTTGGCGCCTTCTTTTATTACACCTTCCCATTCAGCCTGCTCCACACATCGCTGCATGCGCAACTCATGGTGGAAATTGGCATCTTTATACCAGAAATGATAGACACAGCCAACTACAGCTGCTAGCACCACTCCTTGCTTCAGCCAGTCCATAACAGGATGCTTCGGAGCCTTCCACTCCCGATGGCTGATAAGCGTCAGCAGCAAGGAGCAAAGAGCAAGCGCATAGTAGGGATAGTAATATGCCGGATAACTCTCACTGATAGTGAATACCGGCAAGGCAGTCCGATAGATGTCTATGAGATTGGTCTCGTAATAGACAAAATTGTAGTATATCAGGGGTACAACGATGACGCATAGCAAAGCGACAACGCCCACCAGCCATTTACGCCAGTTCTCCAATGCCATCAGGATGGCGGCTGCCAAGGCATAGACTCCCATCAATGGATAGCCTGCAAGCACCACTACTGCCACAAAGGCAGCACGTACCCACTGTTTCTCAGGTAGCAGTCGGTATGCCCAGAACAGGGCGGTAGCGACAATCACGCCGAGGGTAGGTACAAAGAAATAGCCACGCAACTTGATAACATACACCCAGTAGCCCATATCCATGTTAGCCACCAACAGGATGGCAATAGGTATCAGCGTCAGCACCATCCATTGCTCAGGGATGTTGAATGCCCGCCTTGTGAGCCACATCAGCAGTAGCCACAAGGCGCATAGCATCACGACACCTACCCAAGGATAGTAGAAATGCTGGGTCAGGAAGGCACCCAAATATGACAGCATGCCACCAGGCACCACCATCTGTTGTTTGAAGAACAGCGTCGTGTTCAGGAAGACATTGTGCTGCTGCACCTTCCACAGCAGGTCTGCCTCAAAATATAACAAGGCAAAGGCGCCCACCAATAGGACGCCCAGCCATAGGGCCAAAAGTCTTAGCTCCTTGTAGCTTTTCATTTGTGCCATTCAGAAGAGTTCTTATTCTTTGCCCGACACCACCTTGCGGCTATGCTTCACACCGTTTTCGTCGGTATATTGCTCAATGACGATGCCACGATGCTCCTGAGCGCCAGACAGGCGACGACCTGACAGGTCATAAAATTTACTGTTCGACGGTTTACCATTTACCATCTCTTGAATGCCACTTGTCGCATCAAAGGCTTGCCAAGCGTCTAGGTAGAGGTCCGTAGCAGCGGAAGCAACAATATAAACGGTTTTCGACCCTGAAAAAACTTGAGGATCTACGTCGACTACATAATCATCATATTCAGTTGATGAGACATTAATTGTAGCAGAAGGCTTAGCACCAATTCGTCCAAAGCGGAACTGAACAGCACCTTCACCTTTCGCACGCACCATCAATTTCAAAGCGCCCTGACTACCGAAATCCACTTTACGAATTTGCATCCATGCGCCTTCCTTCATCTGTACCTGCATGTTGATCGAAGCATCATTACCTAAGCTACTGATACGACCGTTCTTTTTGACATTCGTAAAGTCTTCATACTCGATACCACCACAGTTAGCCATCGTCTCGGCTTCTTGCAGTTCATAAGGATTGACATCCTTGATAGCTTCGACACCAGTAAGGTTTGTTTCAACCATACTGACCTTTGCCGTTGATTCGTCCACTTTGGCTTCATTTACACAAAGAGAACGATAGACACTCGTTCCGTTATCTATGACACCTGCGTCTCTCATTTTCTCCATCAAAGTGGCATTGTGATAGAGGTGATAGTATTTCCCCTGGAATTTCTGCAGGTGTGAGTGGTTGTTGTTCGTACCATTACCTGGGTGAGGGCCATAGACACCTTTATACACCCAAGAGTCAGGATCCAAAGGATTGTCGCTGACCATATAACACATGGTGCAAGTTCCTGGTGCTGAAAGGCTGATACCCTTTTCTGTCTTATAAGCATTCCAATCGTTTGCCGTCTCAGAACGGTTTGCCCAGTTTGAGCAGTAAGTATAGACATACTTGCCACCAATGTAATTCAACTCATTAGCCTCAAAATGGTAGGGGGCGTGTATCTTGACAGCCGAGCCATCTAATTCCGTCATCGAGGGCTTTAGCTTGACAATACGAGCTGCTTCTGGCATCAACGTGCTGGGACCAAGGCCACCGAAAGAAAGCCAACCGACACCATTGTCATCAATCGTCACACCTGGGTCAAAATTGGCATTAGTACCTGACGGATTTGCACCCGGAGTATCATAATGAACCATCAGTTCCTTGTTTGGTGACTTCCAAGGGCCAATAGGCGACTCAGCCCTCAGCACACCTACACCATGACTGCTATTACAGAAATAGAGGAAGAACTCATCAACGTCTGTTTCCTCATTATGACGCCATGTAACTGATGGAGCCCACGACACCCCATAGCCTTTATACCATACGCTCGGCTGCCAACCTGCACAGAGTTTTTTCGTATCGATGGTGCCATGGAATGTCCAGTTCACCATATCGTCTGTAGAGAAGACGACAATTGACTTGATGTTACCATAGGTGTTTTCACCTTTCTTTCCGTTGGCAACAAACTCCTGATGGTCGTTCGAGCCATAGACATACAGACGACCGTTGTATTCGAGCGCTGTAGGGTCAGCACAAAACACACTGGCACTAATGGGATTGGCAGAACCAGTTCCCTTATAGCTTGTAGCAAGAGTTGTTTGTGCATTAATTTGTAGACTGGCAGCCATGAGGGCTGCTGTCATGAATAGGTTCTTGTACATAGTATATTTAGAATTTTATATTTTCAGGTGCAAAGGTATACAAAAAAAATGAGACACCCCCACAGCACATGTCTCATTTTCTTTTTCTAGTGTAACACCCTCACAGATACCCTATCAACAAAAAGTAATCGGGAGCAGTGATGCCCCCGATTACCATTAGGATATATAATTCAGAGAATTATTTCTCGAGAATTACTTGTTAACGAACTTCTTGCCTTCCTTAATAACGAGGCCCTTGTAGTTGTTGTTAACACGCTGGCCAGCGATATTGTAGATAGCGGCAGGAACATTCTTCTTAACAGTTACGTTCTCGATACCAGTGATAATCTGACCACCAACGACCTTCCAAGCGAAGTTAGTCTCACCAGCATCATTAATCAGATTCTCAGAAGTCTTACCTTCCTCTTCAGACTTCAGATACCACTTGAAGTTCTTGAAGGTATAGTTGTTAGCAGCCTTGATTTCAGCCAAGTTGAATGCGATAGACTGTGCACTCTTACCAGCAGCCTCTGAAGGAATAGTGTAGTCAGCAGAGAAGTGCTGCTCAGTAGTTGTGAAGTTTACATCACCAATAGCAACATGGTGGATGTAACCGCCTGGCTGTGCATGAGTCTGAGTAGAAGCCTTAGCTTCCTGAGTAGCAACATAATCGAACTCTACAACAGTTTCCTCACCAGCTTCGAGAATGCGGTTGGCAATAATCCAGAACTGGTTGTCCCAAGCCTGACCAGGAGTCTCTGGCTTATCAACGCCAGCAGCCTCAGCCTCAGCTTCAGTGTACTCACGCTCCAGAGCCTCTACAGTAATTACAGCAGGATTCGTGATAACATCAGCAAGCTGAACTTCCTCACCATCGAGCATAAGAATATTCATCTGAGAATTCTCAGTATCAAGATAAATCTTCCAAGCGCCAACCATTGGGAGATTAATCTTAGCGATACTACTCGGTTCGTAGTCACACCATTTATCCTCACCAACGAAAGGATCAGTACCCTTAGGCTTAATGGTATTAGACTTATACGAAGCTGCATTACCACAAATAGTTGAAATCATAATCTGGTTGACATAAGTAGACTTGTCACCTTTCGTACCAATGTAAGCTTCTACGCATCCTTCTTCATCTGTTGATTCAACAAACTTAACAGGGTTGTCGAAGTCATACTCAGGCATACCAGTTACAGTGTTAGTACCTGCAACGAAGAAGCCCTCTTCAAGTACCATGGTCTGCCATGAAAGATCATCCCAGTAGAAATCAATAGCTTCTCTGTCGTTAGCGTTCAGGTTAAATGCAACAGACCAACCAGTTGCCTGGCTGCCATCGAATGTAATAGTCTTTTCAAAATCCTGCCATTCTGTAGTGAAAGTAACATCACCAATAGCATTCCAATGGAGATAGTCAGATGGGTTCTGTTTGTGAATCTGAGTAGCAGTCTTCACTTCCTTTGAAGCCTTATAACGGAACTTAACCTTAACCGCTGTACCTTCCTTCCAAGACTTTGGAGACTGAATCCAGAACTGGTTGTCCCATGTACCAGGATCACCTTCTGTAATAGCTTCCTTACCATGGCAAACGAATACGTGGTTGTTTGCGTTGTCTGGGTCAACTTCAATGTCAGCGGGGAATGGATTCCAGCCCTGTTTACCTTCACCATCTGGCTCACCCAGATTTCTCATTCTTTCCTTAGACCAAGCACAGATCAGATAGTTCTTTTCTGTATCGTTGAATTTAACATTAGGATCAGCCCATGGAGTCTCTGCATCACCCATGTACTTTTCGTTCTTACCGGAACCTTCACCAAGGACGAATGACTTACCATCGCTGTTCAGCCACTCCTGCCATACGGTAGGACGCTCCTTCTTCTTGTCCTGATAAACCTTAATCCACTTCCACTCGATGGTAGCAGCTGAGGTTCCAGGCTGTGCGATAAGGTCACAAGAAGTGCCAGCGATACCACTGTATTCCCATTCAACTTCAGCCCATTCGGTTCCGACAGATGCTGTAGCAGGGACATTACCACCAGACCAATTCCATTGCATAACAAGCTGGAGGTTAACAGTCTCTGATGCCTTAATCATGGCAACAACTTTGTATTTACCATCAATCTCTGTACCGATACCGGTCTGAACGAAATACTGGTGCCAATAGGGGTTTTTACCTGTTACCTTCTGATACTCTGTTGCTCCGGCCATAGCAGTACCGACAATAGACTCTCCATCTTCCAATTTGCCCTTACCTTCATTATCACCGTTGTCAAGGACATCCTGAGTTGCATACCTGTAGTCTGAACCAAAGTCGGTCATCACACCATCAAACCACTCAGGTACATAACCCATTACATAGAATGTGAAAGAACTCATTGTTGAGTAGTCGATTTTAGCAACCTCGACTTCATCAGCCTTTGCCCCCAAGAAACATGTCAAGAGAGCAACGAGTGTAAATAATTTCTTCATAATTGAAAAAAATTAGATTAATAATAATTAGTTAATAAATAAATAATGAATAAATCACAAAATTCTAATTTTTGAGAGAGTTTTGAAAGATGACTACCAGGACCCTCAGAACATGTCCTTCAGTTCGCTGGCAGTCATCTCCCAGTGAGTATTATTCTCCACTGAGCGCCTTGCAGAAGGCTTCGTAAGTAGCCGTGCGCGACCAGTCTTTCTTTGCATCTTTAGACCAGAGACCTACAGGATCACTGGTGTCAACCATGTTGCCCTTACAGATACCAGCCTGCTTGTCATTGGGAATCTTAGCCATGTAGGCCTTGATCACCTCTGCATTATAGTCAGCCAGGGTCTGGCGCTGTTCTTTAGTAATCTTATCTGCAGAGACATTTGTTCCGTCTGCTGCCTGATACTTAATATCGAAGTTCGAGATACGGATAAGCTTGCCCGTAGTAGCCAAGTTATCAAGAAGCGTGTTGATGGCAGCCTTGTTTGCAGCCTGCGTAGCAGCATCTTCACTATAAGTAAGCGTCACCTTCGCATTGATACCGTCAATCTTGGCGCCGTTATTCTCCCAAACTTTTATCCAGTGTTTCAGACTCTCGAACTTTTTATCCTCTTCGAGACCAATCTCGCTGATGAAGAACTTCAGGTCTTCAGCATTACCACCATGTTCGATATATTTCTCACTGGCCACCTTGCCTACTACAGGAGCATATTTCTCGCTGCCCAGAACATCTTGCCAGAAAATCTTCCTGTTTTTGTCCATGGGGTCAAACGGATTGTGCTTAAGGTCGTAGATACCTGGTACGATATCAGTAGACTTTGCGTCAATCGGCTCATCAATAAGGTCAAACGTTTTAATGCGAGAGTCGTTGATCTTCATCACACCATCACACCAAGCGTTGATAGCATAGTTGATGGTATCCTTCAACTCCTGATCCGTCTGCGGACGATGATTGTCGGGATAGTAGCCCACCTGTACCTTTTGGATATAGAGAGCAGAACCGCGCAAATTGGCAATCTTTACAGTGCCCGCTGTTGCGTTTTCAGGACATTTATTTTCTACAACGACCTTCGTCCATTTTCCTGCTTTGATAGACCACTTTTTGTTACCGGCACCACCATCAATAGTATCGCCGCAGAAAACAACATAATAAGATTGGGTTCCTTCTGCCTTGTCAACCTTGGCATAAAAGGTCGTAGTATAGGTAGCTTTCGTATCAACCTCAAAATCTGAAATGATGGTAACGCCTTTATTTCCTCCAATTTTTAGGCAGTTCTGGTCATCATATTTGGCAATGGAACTTTCGTTGTATGTATCACCAGCTTTCATCTCATTGAAGTTCACAGACTTTCCTTCTACGAAGTCCACAGGAATCTCAATTGGTTCTGTGAGCGTCTTCAACCATCCGTCTGGTTGGTTGGCATTGGCAAACAGCGGACTGCCATACACTTCACCACCGATTTCATCCACATGGTCCAGCAGTTCCTTCATAGCCAGGAAGTTCATCACACCCTTGTCATTGACAATTGCGCCTGACATCAGCGTAGTACCAAAAGCGTAGTTATTGAAGTTGTTAACAGCAGCAGCATGAGCCAATTCATGTTTATTGAAATCCGCCACCTTCAGTTGAGCACCCAGCGTCATGTTAGGATACAGATCTCTGTTGAGGTAGCTCTTAACTGCACCCAAGTTATTATAGGGTGCTGTGACTGTCGGATCGGGCTCTGCATAGAAATTATCTGTCTCGTTATAGTCAGCACAAGATACGACGAATGCACCTGCAGCCAACATCAAAAGACCATTTCTAAAAATCTTATTCATAATCATAGCCTCCTATTTATTTAGTGTACATTGGTGAGAAGAACACCTTCTTGTTAGACTCACGGTCACGGACAACCAACGTATCGGCTGTTGACACCTGAATGTTCAAATCAGTGAAGTTCACATCATATTTCAGACGGAGAATATCACGCTGGACGAGTTTGCCATCCATGCTACCCCACTGGTAGTCTGCATATTCAGAACGCTCAGTACCTTTGGTAATATATTCTCCGGAACCAGTAACAGTCACATTCGCATCATCGGTAGAGATGGTACACTTGTTGTCGTCATCAAAGGTAAGAAGCAGGTTACAAGCGACAGAGGCAGCACCCTTTCTCTGGAAAGATACTGGGAATATAGCCTGCTTCATATTCTTGGTAGAAATATTACATACTTCATCATTGGCATTCACTGGGTTGGTTGTATAACGCTCCTGATCTGAATTAATCAATGAGAAATCCTTGCGGACAACCTTTGTCGTAGTACCCTTTTCAGTCACCTCATCCACACCGCGGCGAATATAATTACCCTGCCAAGGATTCATATATTTCACGCAGTAGAGGACATAGTCCTTGGCCAGGATATCCCAGTCAGACAAGTTGGCACGAGAGGTATTAGTAAGGACAAGACCCTCACGAAGCTTTCCTGTAAGAATACGGTCAATACCCGATATGTCCGTCATCAACAAAGGAATAACATAAGTATTCTCGATAGCTTTAGGATCATTGAAGAAAGCGTCTTCGAACTTTACTTCCACATAGCCACGAGGATCACCATTATAAGAAAGTTTGCAATTCTTCAACTCATCATAGTTATAGTAATGATGAGGCAAAGGAAGCACTTGATTGGCTTTTTGACCAGCAGCGTCAGTAAAATAGAGATCGTCGCACAAGGTCTCATCAACGATAATACTTGCCACTGCGTCACGTCCTTCGTATGCACCACCCATGGTAGCCCAAATACGGCACTTGTGAGCGTTATCCAGTGAGTTGTCATAGATATCGTTACCCAATACGAGCGTGCGCACAGGGAACTGATAGGCGAAGTAGGCTGTTGTGCCTTCTTCATAGTCTGGGAACTCCTTGTCCGCATTGTAGCAAGAAGCGACTGTGAGCGCAAAGGCTCCCAAGGCTACACCGTATATATAATTCTTTAGTTTCATAATTGTTATCATTTATCAATTATCATTTATCAATTAGCGAAGCGTTTACCATCCCTTATTCTGCATGAGTTCACTCCATTGTAGGACTTCACTCTTGGGAATAGGACCATAGCACTGATAGTCAGCATAGTTTCGCTCTTCCACATCGAAATATTTGTAGGTAAGGTTATCTGGGGTAGGATCCTTAGACATATCGACCTTATCAATCTGTACGCCCCTTACCGTTTCATCGAGCTTCAGTCCCCAACGACGGAGATCCCAGAAGCGCTTGTTTTCGAAGCAGAGCTCAATACGGCGCTCGTTGCGAATCAGGTTGGCCATCTTGTCCTTGTCTTTAGCACATTCCTCCAAGTAGACATCACCTTCGGGGAGAGGCATACCCACCTCATTTGTTCCAAGTCCGGCACGCTCACGGATGGCCTTGATAACATCATAAGCAGTAAAGCCATAACCGGCTCCGTCAACCTTCGGACCCCATGCATCATTGGCAGCTTCTGCATAAGCGAGGAAGATTTCTGTGTAACGGATACGTGGATAAAGGTGATACTGGGGTAACTCTGAACCACTGGCAGATGTACTAACGTCATCACGAAGGAGTTTCAGCAGATAATAACCTGTACGTGTAGCCTTATTGCTGTTGTTAAGGTTATCAAGGACCTCACCCTTAGCATTCGCATAGTTACCTGTTACGATGTCAGAATTTCTTAGTTTGGCACCATTGCAGAGGACATAGTGTGCTAAACGTGGGTCACGGTTCTTATAAGGCTCTTGCTTGTCATAACCAGAGGAAGCATCAGTAATGGGAAGACCATTACGCATAGGGAATGCATCCACCAGGTTCTGTGACGGATTTACACGACCGTTACCATAGACCGTCGGTGGGAAGTTGTCTCCTTCCTGCGTATTATTCTTGCGATAGTCTTCACGCCAAATGATTTCTTTGACTTCCGGGTTAGCGGGATCAAATTTCTGAGCTTTATACCAGATATTACCAGTAGCATCCATTCCAGAAATACCACCAATACGCTCTAGCACCTTAGCACAAAGTTTAGCAGCATCTTCAGAAGTGACACCACTCTCAGGTTCCCCTGGTTTATCACCACGGTACGCAGGACTTGCTGCAAGCAGGGCTGTCTGTGCCTTGATCGCTTCAACAATTCTTCCTGACATCAGGTTTCTTGACTTACTGTAGCCAAACACAGCATTGTAATTGGAAATGACACCACCGATATCCTTATACTTCTTGAAATGTGGGTCATTCTCATCAGCATTGGTGAGATCTTTATAATCTACTGGAAGCAGTGAAATGGCAGCATCGCAGTCTGCGAAAATCTGGTCAACACAGGCTTTATATTTAGCACGTTGCAGGTTGAAGTCAGAACTACCGTCTTGAGGCTCTGTTATCAAGGGTACACCATAAAGTTTACCATCGTCTGCATAGCCACCATGAGCTTGCAACAGATAGTAATAGAATAATGCACGCAAACCATACGCCTCACCTTTCAGACGGTCAACGAACATCTGCTGCTTAGAAGCTGCACTAAGTGCCCACTTTACATCATCAACAATGGTCAGGAAAATATTGACATACTGAATGCCTGCCTTACAATTGTCCCATTGAGACATGGGGTTGTTATCAGCAGCCCACGTACCAGTGGCCATATTCAGATAAGCACTGTTTTTATCGTTAGTGACAGCGTCATCTGTAGCGACATCGGTTATGGTCGTTGTTTGATAAGGAAGGCGATCGTAAGCGTTCATCAGCAGACCGTGGGCATACTTCGACTCCTCTACCATGTCCTCTGTCTGTCGGTTGTTCTCGTCCATGGGCTCAAACATATCATCACATGAAGTGAAAGCGAGGAGACCAACGAGATAGAATATAATATTTTTTGTCTTCATAATTTTCAATTATCTATTATCAATTGTAAATTAGAACTAAAGAGTTACCTTAACACCGAGGTTATAGAAACGAGTCTGAGGTGCATAACCAACATTGGTCTCCATCATCTTGCGATGCTTCGAGAACGTGAGGAGGTCATTACCGTTCACATAAACAGAGAGCGCCTTAACCCACTTGCCTTCAAACAGCTCCTTCGGGAAATCGTAGGTCAGCTGCACCTTGCGAAGATCAAAACGGTCTGTGCTATACAGCCAGAAAGTAGATGCAGCACCATTGTGGGCATGACCCTGGGTAGTCAGACGTGGATGAGTAGCAGACTCTGCGGTTTCAGGAGTCCAACGGCCTCTGGCATTGACAGAGTACTTATTATCACCAGTCATATAGTAGTAACTGCCATTCATCATACCTTTTGCACCAAACTGTCCGTTACCCAACAGGAAGAGAGTCCAGTTCTTGTACTTCAGGGTGAGGTTCAAGCCAATCGACCAAGGAGCACCGTAAGTACCCCACTGACCAAGCTCAACCTGGTCCATCTGGTCAATGGTTCCGTCACCATTGACATCCTCATACTTCAAGTCACCAGGCTGGATAGTACCACCAATCTTTGATTTGGGAAGGTCAGATTTCAAAACGTACTTGGTATTACCTTCAGCGGTCGTAGTGACGTTAAAGTCATCCATTGTATAGAAACCGATGCAATTGTAACCAGAAATAGCATCAAGCGGTCTTCCTTCATGACTGAGTTCACCTTTAGAATTGCGCCAAGGAGCCTTAGGATCGAGGGTTTCATCATACTTCTTCCACTCGGTCTTCAAATAGGTACCTACCAATCCTAATTCAGCATGTACCTTACCGAACTGCTTCTGAGCCTTGATGCTGAAGTCAATACCCTTACGGTTCTGGATATTGTTATTGAGAACCGGTTTGAATGAACTTCCAGACACAGCCATATAAGAGGGGAATGTGGTGGGATCCTTGATGATGAGACCATCAATATCTGTATTGAAGTAGGTGATTTCAGCACTTATCAACTTGTTAAAGAACGAGCCACGCACTGTGAATGCCCATTCCTTACGATGAACGAAGTCAAGGTCATGATTAGCACCCTGTCTTGAGTAAGTACGGTCAGTGCTTACACCTTCATTCCAAGAGAAGCCTGCTCCAGTCTTATCCCATATAGCATCATAGAGATAGAAATACTTTTCGTCAAGATAGACATCAATATCCTCATTCAGATTACTGTAGGATGCGCTAACCATCAGGTCATCAACGAAAGTATCCTTCATGAACTTCTCCTTGGCAATGTTCCAACCGAGGGTAAATGAAGGAGAAATGGCCTCACGATGTCCCTTAGCAAGACGAGCGGAGTGTACACCATTCAAAGTGACATCTGCAAAGTAACGACCCATATAGTCGTAACCAGCCTGCAGGCCTAAGTTGGCGTTGGTATAACGATGGTACTCACCACTCTGGGTTGTCGTGTACATACTTGCGAGTAACAAACCGGTTACATGATGCTTGTTGGCAAAAGTCCTTTCGTAGTCGAAATGGCCATTCCAAGTAATGGTCTGACGATATTTGTTGTTCGACTGGTTCATATGACCAGACACTTTCTCATCGCCCTGCTGATAAAGACCTACAATAGCGTCTTGACCGTTATAATTACTCCATCCGAACACATTTGAGTCTAATTCAGGAATGAAAACGGCATATGTGTTATCATAGGAGAGGCTATAGCTGGCAGCATAGTCGATAGAGAACAGAGTCTTGAAGGACAATCCCTTAACGAGATGTCCCATGTCATAGTTGATACCGGCATCAAACTGGAACTGACGGCTAACGTCCTGTGTCTTACCACCGAAATAGCACTCAGCTATGGCATTAGAGGTCGTATTCTTTGAACCGCCAGGGAAATACTTACCGTCAAGCAGGTTCAGTGACTTGTTCAGAACCTCAATAGGCTGAGAGGCATTCGGGTCAACCATGCTGATGGGAATCAATGGTGCAGCACCCTCTGGGAAATTCGGGCGCATAGTCGATGCGGCATTCCAGAAATCACCTTTGTTCTTATGAGCATTGTAGAAGGTAGCACTGGCGTTAGCCCAACCAGAGATGAACTTGTTAACAACAAGGTCAACATTACCACGAACACTGAAACGGTCAGTGTAGTTATCCTTAGCAGGACCGAAGTTGATGAGGTCCTCTGCACGATAGTAGTTGATATTCGTATAGAAGTGGGCACGCGTACCACCACCCTGAATCTCCAAAGTACCCTCAGAACGGTTATAAGCCTTGCGGACATACTCGTCTGAATAGTAATTTACGTTAGGATAACGGTAAGGATTAATACCAGAAGCATGATTATAGATATCCTGCTGGGTGTACTGTGGCTTATAAGCGTTACCAAGTGCCTTGGCGTCGTTAGCGACAGCTTCATTGTAGAGTGTCATATACTCTGCAGAGCCCAGATACTCAGGGAACTGCTTGGCAAAATGCCAACCGGTATTAGCATTGGCAGTAATCTGCAGGCCATCCACCTTACCACGCTTGGTGGTAATCAAAATAGCACCCTTGGCACCCTTGGCACCATAGAGGACAACGGCCTGGGCACCTTTCAAGAAGGTAATCTGCTCAATTTCAGAAGGCAACACGTTGTTAGAGGGGCGCTTCACACCGTCAATAATCACGAGCGGCAGATTGCTGTTATCGTTGTTATCCAAGCGGTCATTATCCATACCCCACAGGTTACCTCCGTTCCAACCTCCAACCAGGCCCACCATGTCTTCCAGACTACTTTGTGTATAGTCCTTCTTCGACAACTCTTCCATATCTACGTAGGAGATACCTCCGAGCAGATGGTCGGCATCTACGTCACGGTAAGCCACATGGACCTTCTTTTTCACCACGGTAGAGTCAGCGGCATCAGCCTCTTCTGCTGTCTGGGCAGCAGCTGTCAGTGGCGCTGCAGCCATCATGGCCAAAAGAAATATGTTTGTTTTTATATTTTTCATAATTAATTTATCTTTTATAGCGGTAGCAAATTATTCACTATTCACTTTTCATTAGCACGAAGAGCGCATTACCATCCCGGATTCTGCTTAAATCCATCATAGAGATAAGTATCATGATCGGGAAGCGGGAACCAGTAGTGCTTCGATTCGAAACGACGGGTAATCAACTCCTTCTTACGGAAGTTACCAACCTTTGCCTCTTTCGGATCATGTGACTTGAACCAATCCCACGTATAAATATATTCATCCTTCTTCTTGCCTTTATTATTTTCTTCAAAAGACTTGTTCGGGTCATACTTACCCCACTCCAGACGTTCAAACTCATGAGAGTACTTCATGGTGTATGGAGCTTCGGTGAGGAGCAACCAACGCTGCAGGTCGCACCAACGGAAACCTTCGAACGAAAGCTCTACCGTACGCTCGCGACGTACTTCGTCCATGAAGTTGTCACCATTACCCTTGTTGATATTGATAAACTTCGCAGGTACATGATCCATGGGGAAGTCGGCAGTGTTAACACGATCACGAAGCGCGTTAATAGCATCAACAGCAGACAGAGAAGGACAATAACTTGGCTTATCCTTGATAATGTTCAGGTTGTTGTCAGCCAAAGCCATTGCAGTACGTGCCTCAGCATACATCAAATAAACGTCAGCCAAGCGCATATAAGGGATATAGTTCTGGAAAGACCAGTCCCAATCGTACCACTTGTCACCAATGTTACACTGGTGAGGAACAAGCTTCTGAATGAAATAGCCTGTGCTACTGGCTTTATCAACGTCGCGCTCAGCACCGCCCGTGTACAGGTCGCAATATTCCAATTTCTGCTGCTCTTCATTCAAGTTAGAAACACCAGACTCGGTTACATAGTGGAAACCGTCGAATACGATATCGTGATAGAAGCGCGGGTCACGATTGAGGAACGGATGCTCAGGATCCCAACCAGAATCAGGATTCAAGACATACTGACCATTCTGTACCAGATAGATGGGCTGTCCATTAGCCATACCGTACTGGTCAACAAGGTTAGCAGTTGGGTGGTGGATGATGTTATCATGCTCCACAAGACCAGCAACCTTTGGACCAAACAGCTTGGCATTGTTCCAAGGTGCACTATTAGCACCTGGACGGACACCACGCATAATAGCTTCCGTAGAACCAGGCATACCCCAATTAGACTTCGTGGTATAGAAGATGTCTGAGTAACAAGGCTCAGGATTATCCTCATCCTTCACATTTTTAACATGATCATAGATGTTAGCATAGTCGAAACCGACCAATTTGTAAGGAACGGTTCCTTTTGCAACCATGTCAAGGGCCTTACCGAGATACTCAGCAGCCAACTTGGCATATTTCGCATCATAATCATAGGTCTTGCCATTGGCAGAAGCGCCCAAAAGCTGAGCATAGCCGCCATCCTTAGTCTTCTCAAACTCCTTCATCAGTGGGGAAGAAGCCCAAAGATAAACCTTGCCGATATAGCAAAGAGCCGTGAACTTGTTGACACGTATGTCATTTTGTCCTGAAGTCTGCATACCTGCCAATGTCTCATCCCAATTCTGAGGAAGGAGGTCGTAGGCCATTTTGAAATCCTCAGCACAACGGTCAGCACATTCTTGGAAGGACAGACGAGGAAGCTCCGGAATACTTTCAGCGTCGAAAGCCACATCAATGTAAGGTAGTCCACCGAAATAGCACATCATCTCGAAATGCCACCATGCACGGAAGAAATACATCTGTCCGAGTAAGATCGAGCGCTCTTCATCGGTACCGACAAGTGAACCGATATTAGCGATACCCATATTACACTTACGGATGCAATACCAAGAGTTTCCCCAAAGAGATTCCCAGTTACCTCTCAACCAGCACTGATTATTGTTATACCAGTTACGATAGTTACCAAGGTCCACCTGGTGGTCCATGTGTGCATAGCCCTCCGGGTTATGAACCGCATCATCACCCAAATTCCATGCAGAACAATAGTTGGCATGCTCCTTATTTGGAATCAGGTTATAGATTTCCTCAATATATCCCTGGAAGTTGCGGTAGTTCTTGAATGCCTCATCCTCAGCAATGATAGCCTCAGGATCCTTGTCCAACCAGTCGGTGCAGGAAGTGAGAGAAGCACCACCAGCCAGCAGAAGCATCGATCCGCAGAAAAGGGACTTTATATTATTAATAATGTATTTCATATCTTTATTAATTACGAATTTCGAATGACGAATGATTAGATATTCAGCTTAACACCGAAGTTATAACGTCGAACAGTTGGGTAAGCGCCACCGCCACCGCTATAGCCGTAGTTACTCTCACGGTCGTCAGGCATCTTGGTAATCAGGAAGAGGTTGTTACCGTTTACATAAATCTTCAGGCTTGAGAAACCGAGCTTCTTAATCCAGCCCTTCGTCCAAGTATAAGCTACCTCAACGTTCTTCAGACGGAAGTAAGAACCGTCATAGAGGAACTGAGTACCATCGTTATAGGAAACCTGTGTGGTGAAACGTGGAACAACCACATCGCCATCTCCTCTTGTAGGATTCCACCAGTCACCATTGTCATATACGGTGAGCAGTTTCTGATTGAACGAGGTAAGACCTACGTCACGGGTAACACCTGTTACACCATAGAGCTGAGCGAAGCAGCTAAAGCCTTTCCATTCCCAACCGATGGTAGCATTATAGGTATGCTCGGGGTTACCTGTGTAACCATAAGGAGCCTGGTCATTGGTCTCATCGACTACACCATCACCATTGAAGTCAACGATATAATGGTCACCGATGAGCACCTTATCGTCGTTAGCCTGACGCTCAGGTGTACTGTAGAGTTCATCATAAGTACGGATGTAACCATTGTCGATGAATGAATGATACTGCCCCTGAGAATAACCTTCAGCCTTACGATAAGACGGAATCAACTTCGGGTCATCCTTCTTGATAATCTCGTTATGAGCATAGGTGTAGTTACAGTTTGCCCAGAAGCGCATACCGTTCTTCAACACCTTGTTGAAACGGAGTTCGAACTCGAAACCTTGGTTCTTCATCTCACCCTGGTTAACGTCCGGGGTCTTGGCAGCACCATAGAAAGAAGGAACAGTACGATCAGAACCATAGATGAAGATATCCTTACGGTCATCGCGGAAGTAGTCGAAGCTACCTGCAAACATACCACCGAGGAACGCATAGTCGAAACCGATATTCTTCTTCAATACAGTTGCCCAGCGAAGGTCAGGAGCAGCAACGGAAGCTTCCTTATAAGAAATGAAGGGGCTAGCAGTACCATCAACAGAAACAGGGAAACCACTACCGTTATTCAACAGTTCCCAACGGGTCAGGTAAGCCCAGCGCTCACCGGCATTATCGTCACCGATTTCACCGATAGAACCACGAATCTTGAACATATCCACAATTCTCTTCTCCTTCAGCTTCTTCATGAAAGGCTCCTCGGAAATCATCCAACCAGCAGCACCTGAACAGAAGAAAGCGAAGCGATTATCGGGAGAGAACTTCTGTGAACCGTTGTAAGCACCGTTGAACTCAGCGAAATACTTGCCGGCATAATCATACGTAGTACGGAATACCCAGTCCTCACGACGCCATTCCAGCTCTGAACCTGAAGCATTGATACGACGCTTCCAGTTACCCATTGCGGTGACGTTATGTTTGCCAAACTGACGACCCCAGAACAGCTGGAGTGACATTTCCGTTGCGCGACTGGTAGAGCTAATGCTACCTGCCTGTGTAGACCAACCACGCTCCTCATAGAAATCGAAACCAGTCTTTGTGTCGGTTTCACATTTACTATTCATAATCAGTTTACCATCCTCTGGGAGAATGTAACCCTGCTTTACCTGGTGCTGGTCAGCAATACCACGACTACCCTCGGTGAAGTTATTGTCCCAAGAAATAGTACCACGAGCAATAAGGCCTTTCGTGACAAAATCGAGGTTCTGCTCCAAAGCGAAGTCAGTAAAGATACGAGTAATCGTATTCAACTCATAACCAGATGTTGCAACACTCTGAGGAGAGTTCTCAATGTTAGAAGTCAAAGGATAGTAACCCCAGGTACCGTCAGAGAACTGAACAGGGAAGAGGTTAGGAGCCATACCGTAGGCACCAGCCCACTTCTGCTGCTGGAAGAACTCACCATCATTACTATAATAGAAACGTGGAGACTTCTTCTGAGCGTTAGAACCTGCCAAGTTCACCTTGAACTGGGTGGTCTTTGTAATCTGGAAGTCCAGGTTTGAACGTACATTCAAACGGCTGTAAGTATAACCGCCCTCATACCCCTGGTGGTTGTCCCATAACTTGGTCATATCACCCTCATTCTGATAGTCGAATGACACAAAGTACTTCACGAACTTGGTACCACCAGATATATTAAGGTTCGCATTATATGACATAGCGGTAGACTTAAACATCTCATCCTGCCAGTCAACGTTAGCATAACGCTCTGCCTGGCTGTAGTCGCCCAGGTAGTTACCGGAAGCATCGAAGTTGGGCTTCACCGTTGTGTCCTGGTTACGGAAGAGGTTGATGAAACTCTGGGGACGATAATATGCCCAAGAATCAGCACCACCGATGGCGAGCTCGTGCTCAATAGCTTCGTTACGGAGCATATAGCCATCGTAAGAGTCATATTTGCGTGGGAGCTTAGAAACGGCCTTCAAGGTAGCATTGAAACCGAAGTCAATCTTGGCCTTACCTTCCTGACCACGCTTGGTGGTAATCAGAATAACACCGTTAGCACCTTCCACACCGTAAACGGCAGTAGCAGAGGCATCCTTCAGCACAGATACCGTAGCGACTGATGTGATATCCACGGACTGAATGTCACGCTTCACACCATCGACGAGGATCAGTGGCTGAGCAGCCTCAGCACCATTGTTACCCCAAGCGGCTGCACCACGAATGTAGATTCGAGGATCTTCCTCACCAGGGCGACCGGTAGAAGCGATAGTTGCTACACCAGGGAGGTTACCCGTCAAGGCTGCACCCACACTACCGATACCGGCAGCACGCTCCAACACTTCACCCGTGGTCTGGGTGATAGCACCGACCACTGAGGCTTTCTTCTGCTGGCCGAAACCAACGACTACGACTTCCTGCAACTGGGTATCGTCCTGCAGCGTTACCTTAAAACTACGCTGCTTGCCGATTTTGATTTCCTTAGTCGTCATACCGACGTAAGAAATCACCAAAACCGATGACTCCGATGGCACTTTCAGCTGGAAGTTACCGTCGAAATCAGTCACTGTACCCAAGGAAGCATTTCCTTTCACAATTACTGAGGCACCAATCAATGGGTCCGCAGCACCGTCCGTGACATTACCAGTCACCGTGATCTGGGCCTGCACCGAAGTACAGAATGCCATCAGCATCAGGATGGTCGGGAAGGTCTGTCTGATCAATTGTTTTAGATTCTTCATTTTGACAGATTTTGATTCATGTTTTTTGTTGTTATTTTGTTAGTTAGTTATACTCGCTATTTGTTAGTTAGCTTTACGCGAACATGCGATTTTCGGTTGCAAAAGTACAAATAATATTCATATTATACTATATTCTGCTGTATCACAAACTTTATATTTTGTAACACATATTAACCAAACCCCTAAAATAAGGGGCTAAACTTTATTTTTTGTTACATTTATTTGGCGATTTAATCAAAAAAAATTATCTTTGCAGCGTATTTGTAACACGAAACAAACTATAACCTATGATAAGAAAAGTTCTATTTGGCATTCTATGCCTGATGAACAGCCTTGCAGCTAATGCCCAAATGGGAAAGCTCTTCGATGCTGACAAACAGATGTCGAGCAGCTTCACCACACAAATCTATCTCGATAAAGACGGATTTATATGGGTAGCCACCCGTAACGGACTGAACCGATACGACGGCTACCAGTTCCGTATATATAAAAAGGAGAGACGCCAGGAGCTGGGTATGGCCAGCAACTATGTCAACTGCATGACGCAGGACCACAACGGCCGTTTCTTCATCGGCATGTATGGTGCCCTGCAGATTTTCGACGGCCAGCGCTTCCGCACCGTTACCACCTACGACCTGCAAGGCAGAACAGTTCCCTGTTACATTACCTGTCTGCTGGAGCGACAGAACGGCGACATGCTCGTTGGCACCTCGGGGCATGGCCTGCTCAAGATGAAGGGACACCGTGAGGCACACCAACTGAAAGACGTCTTTGAACACCTGAACAGCGTGCACCGCATGATGGAAGACCGCCGACAGCATGTCTGGCTGGCCACCGAGACACAGGGTTTGTGGCACTGGGACGGCAAGACCATCAAGAAGTACTTCCAGGAAGACGAACTGCGTAACAACATCCTTGACGTCTGCGAGGGTGACAACGGCAGGGTTTATATCGCCACAGCCAACCACGGACTGTTCCGTCTGGACGGCGACACGCCCGTACATATTGAGGTAACAGGCAACCGCCATATCTCCGTTCTCTATTTCAACCGTCGCGGACACCTCATGCTGGGCTATGACGGTATGGGACTGGGTATCTACGACCCACAGAACGGGCGACTGGTAGACAACCCCTACTACAGTCGTGAGGTGGACCTGAGCACGGCGAAGGTGTACTCCATCTGCGAGGACCAGAACAGCAATGTCTGGCTGGGCTTACTGCAGAAAGGCATCTTCATGCAACCCGGCCACACCATGGGCTTCGGTTATATGGGTCCGAAGCTGGGTGCACAGAACGTATTAGGCACGGCCTGCGTGACCAGCGTGACTGGTGACTCACAGGGCTGGCGCTGGACAGGTACCGACCGCGATGGTCTCTACGTACAGGACGACCACTTCCAGGTGGTGAAGCATTTCAAGGAGAACTTCCCCGCTACCATCCTGGGCAGTTGCGAAGATACTAGAGGAAACATCTGGATAGGCAGCTTCAAGGAAGGGTGCGGATGGATTGACAGGAAGACAATGACCTACCACCCCTATAAACTGCCTCAAGGTGCTGACATCAGCATCTTCGACGTCATCAGTGACCGCCAGGGACGTATCTGGATGGCTTCCATGGGTTACGGTGTGCTGCGCCTGAATCCGGAGACGGGCGAGGTGAAAGCCTATGTACAAAAGCAGAAAGCTCCGGATGACCGTAAGGTCAACAGCATCGTCAACGACTACATCTCACAACTTGCTCTTTCGCCCGACGGTAAGCGCATCTATGTTGCCACGACCATGGGCGTATGTGCCCTAGATATTGAGACAGAGAACTGGGTGAGCACCTTCGGCGAGAACTGTCTGAACTACGGAACGGCAGCACGTATCGCCCGTGAGTTCGACGGGGTATTATATATAGGTACGAACGACGGACTCATCTGCTACGACCTGGAACAGCGCAAGGTGAAGCGACTGGCCATTGAGAGCGGACTGGCTGACAATGGCATCGCGTCCATCGAACAGGACAAAGCGGGACGTCTCTGGATAGGCACCGACCACGGTCTGTGCTGCCTGAATCCGAAGACGGGCAAGACTAACAACTTCTTCGTCGACAACGGTCTGCAGTCGAATGAGTTCAGTGACGGTGCCTCATGGGCATCTCCTACCGGATACCTTGTCTTTGCCGGACTGGGTGGCGTGACATGGTTCAATCCTGCCGACGTACGTGAGCGTGCCTGGAAGGCAGACGTGAAGTTGACAGGTTTCTCGGTAAACGGCGAACCCGTGAGTCCCGGCACAATGTCGGGCGTGTGGGAGGTTACAGATACCACCGTCATCGCCTCAAACCGTTTCGTGCTCAGTAACAGTGACAACACCTTTGCCATACAGCTGTCCACGCTGACCTATGACAACCCGGAGCATATCATCTACCGATACCGCATCAACAGCGAGGACTGGGTACGCATGCCACCAGGCGTCAACGAGATTACGTTCAGCCACATGCAGCCGGGCAACTATAGCTTCTGCGTGGTGGCTGAGCAGAACGGCATCCCTACCCCAGAGCGTTGTTTCGAGGTGATTATCCACGCACCGTGGTACCGAACGCCTCTCGCGTACATTATATATATAATGATATTGGTGGTACTCTTCTTGCAATATCGTAACCACCGTCACCGCAAGGAGCAGGACAATCTGCGCCTGCAGGAGCATATCCACGCGGAGGAGATGGCCGACGCGAAGCTGCGATTCTTTATGAATATCTCGCATGAGATCAGGACACCTATGACACTCATCGTCGCACCGCTGCAGTCGCTCATCAAACAGGACAGTGACCCACACCGACGGGGTGTCTATGAGACCATCCGACGCAACGCAGAGCGTATCCTGGGACTCATCAACCAGATGATGGACCTCAGAAAGATTGACAAGGGACAGATGCAGATGCGCATGCGCGAGACCAATCTGGTGACGTTCATTGGCGATATCTACACACTCTTTGCCCAGCAGGCCAAGAACAAGAACATCCTGTTCCACTTCGACTGTGACGAGGAAAGCATCATGGCATGGATAGACCGCGGCAACTTCGACAAAATCATCATCAACATCCTGTCGAATGCGTTTAAGTTCACACCGACAGGCGGCGAGATACGTATGAGTCTGAAACAGAACGAGAAAGAGGCCGTCATCAACATCTTCGACAATGGTGAGAAGATTCCGGAAGACAAGCTGGAGCGTATCTTCGAGCGTTTCTACCAGTCGCCATCGAACGCCAACGACCGCAACGTAGGTACGGGCATCGGACTGGACCTGACACGCTCGCTGGTGGAACTGCACCACGGTAGCATCGTGGCACATAACAACACCGACGGCCCTGGCTGTGAGTTCACGGTGACGATACCGCTGGGCAAGGAACACCTGTCGCCAGAGGAAATTGTGGAAGACGTGACGGAAGAACAAGAGGAGGAAGAGCACATCATTACAGAGGAGCCAGAAGAAGAGGAAGTTGCTCCTATGGTGGACCTTCCAAAGGTGGGCAAACGCCAGAAAATCGTTGTCGTTGAGGACGATAGCGAGATTCGCGGCTACCTGACAGAAACGCTGTCTGCTGACTACGACATCACGGACTGCGAGAATGGTAAGGAGGGATTGGCGGCCGTACTGAAGGTAATGCCCGACCTGGTCGTTTCCGACGTCATGATGCCTGAGATGGACGGCACCACGCTGTGTTCGAAGATTAAGGCCAACAACGTAACCAGCCACATACCGGTCATCCTGCTGACAGCCAAGAGTCGCGAGGAAGACCAATTGGAAGGCTTGGAGACAGGTGCTGATGCCTATATCGTGAAGCCTTTCAACATGGACATCCTGCGTCGCACCATCGTCAACCTCATCCACTCGCACCATACGTTGCAGCTGAAGTTCGGACGCAACGACCTGTTAGAAGAACAGGTGGACGACATCAAGATGAAGTCACCCGACGAGAAGCTGCTGGAACGTGTCATGCAATCCATCAACCACAATCTGAGCAATGCCGACCTCAGCGTCGACAAGATAGCTGACGAGGTGGGTATCAGTCGCGTGCACCTGCACCGAAAGATGAAGGAGCTGACGGGTCAGACACCCCACGACTTCATCCGCAATATCCGCATGAAGAAGGCTGCCAGCCTGCTTGCCTCTGGTGACATGAACGTCTCGGAGGTGATGTACGCCTGCGGATTCAGCAACGCAGCATCCTTCTCCACCGTCTTCAAGAAGATGTACGGCATGTCTCCCCGCGAGTACATGAACGAACACCAGGAAGGCAATTACTAAAATAGGATTCAAATAAAGGACTCAGAGGGTTGTCTCTGAGTCCTTTACTTATTTCTTGGAACGCTCTTTTTCGGCCTGCTTGCGGAAGCTGTTGAGCTTCTCACCATAGCAGAGGTCACCACAGTCACCGAAGCCAGGAACGATGTATTTGTGTTCGTTCATGCCCTGGTCGATGGCGGCACACCAGATGGTGCTGTCCTCTGGCAGCGCCTGCTTGACCACCTCGATGCCCTCAGGAGCAGCGATGACACAGCAGACATGGATCTTCTTGGGTTTGCCGGCCTGCATCAGACTTTCAATAGCAGCAGCCAGCGAACCACCCGTTGCCAGCATGGGGTCAACAATGATAAGTGTCTTATTCTTAGCACTTTGAGCAGCGATATACTCCGTATGGATACCCACCTCCGTATGTTCGCGATTGATATACATGCGGAAGGCAGAGACAAAGCCATTATCGACATTATCGAACATCTCCAAGAAGCCCTCATGGAAAGGCAGTCCGGCACGCAGCACAGTAGCCAGCACGATGTCTTCCTGCTTGGTCAGGGGAATATCGAGAGTACCCAGCGGTGTGGTAACGGTCTTGGGCTTGTAGGTCAATGTCTTCGACAGTTCATAGGCCATCAGCTGACCGATACGCTTGATATTGTTACGGAACAGCAGGCGGTTCTGCTGGTACTTCTTGTCGCGCAACTCTGCCATATAATGGTTCATCACGCTGTTCTGCTCTGAGAAATTGATTACTTGCATAAGATTACAGTTTTT
>JAEEGG010001985.1_pt1 | contig 53794 bp, 46 predicted proteins | sample 9134161 | NCBI WGS metagenome assembly JAEEGG01 (sample SAMN16246543, study PRJNA631951) | gut metagenome | biome: gut microbiome; feature: rumen; material: CR-attached | host: Bos | place: Iran: Karaj | collected 2018-10 | reverse complement strand
TATGCCTAAACGTCTCGCATAATCAAAGATTTGATTGGGAGATGGGGCAATGCCTTTTGCAGAATCATTTAGCATAGGTATTGAGCCATCTGCCCAAATGATACTCTCCAAATGACCTAGCATACGTTGGGCATAACCAACTAAAGCATCAGTCCTCCTGACATTTATACTATCAAGCAATCTGTCTAGCAGTATGCAATGATACATAGGGCTTTGCTCATAGTGAGCACCATCCGGGAGCACCTGCTCTTTAAGTTGGCCTAAAAGAAGTTTTTCAGCTTTCTTCAGGATGTTTTCATCCTGGAAGAATGCACCACAAATATATAACGCATACGCGTCCTCTAGAAGATGGTTGCCAAGTAGGTGGTATTCCAACTTCTTCTCCAGTAATCTTAGCTGGGAATACAGTGAATCCAATCGTGCTTTTGTGGCGCTTTCGGGATACCGGCAGAAGAACTTAATCCAATTAATGTTTCTCAAGGCAATCGGATATGGATCAAGTCCTATTCTATTGTTAGGCAACTCATCGATAAAATTATCAATCCACTTGCAGCCTTCTTCTTTTGAACATTCCTCTTGATTAATCCAATCAAAGTAGTTCTGGTTATAAGCCCAGAGCATACCATTGTCTGTAAAGTTCCAACCACTAAACTGATGTTCTAGATTTAAGAACGTGAACTTGTCTCCATCCAGGCATTTATACTTAGGAATAGGTTCTGTCTTGAATCTTGAATCTTGAATCTTGGAACCATCAAGAGGAGCTTCCAATTGCACATACGAAGGTTTCTTCAGACGATACTTCACCTGATAAAACACCTGCGTTGGCTTCAGATGCTTAACAGTATTCCACAACAACCTATAATTCATGAACAATTCGCGGTCAATTAACAGTCATTCGTATCCTCCTAGATTTCAACCCAACGATTCTCTTTAAGCGACTGGATACATGCAAAACTTGCCTTCGTTGTATTCACGATGCTCTCGAACGGAATCAAACTCTCGCCACCATTCAGCATACGCTCATTCAGCATTCGGAACTCATCCTTCTGTCCTTTATCCATGCCGCCTTTCATCTTAGAGAAGCCTTTGGCACCGAATCCCTCCAATTTTCGCCAATTATCAAGAATGAATACACGCTCCTGAGAAAACACTTCAACACGTTCCTTCTGGTATGCCTTTGAGCCGTTCGCAAAGTAATTAATAACCGCATTCGTACCATTCTCATACTTCAACAGGATGGTTGCGTTGTCTGTATTCTCTTGAGGATTTTCACCCATAGCATTCATGCAAACTGCCGTAACCTTACTACCAGCCAAATAAGAGCAAAGATCAATAAAGTGACAAGCTTCGCCTATTATACGGCCTCCTCCTACCTCAAGGTCATGTACCCATACTTCTGGCGGAATAAAGCCCGCATTCATGGTAGCAATAATGTTCTTGGGGCCATCACCAATCATTGACTTCAGCTTTACGGCAAACGGAGAAAAGCGTCTGTTATATCCAACGGTCAATGTAACGTCCTTACCAGCTTTCTGATATGCTTCATTAATTTCTTCCAGTTCTTCAGGATGCAAGCATAGAGGTTTCTCTACGAACACGCTCTTCCCCACCTCCAAGGTTTCTTTAACCATCTTGGCGTGCAGGTTATGACGTGTAGTAATCAGTACCATACCCACCTCGGGGTCTTTCAAGATTTCTTGATAATCAGATGTGGCAAATTCAGCTCCAGCTTTCTTGGCCATCGTCTTAGCGCTCAAACCACCGGCACTGGCAATATACTTCACCTTTGCTCCACACTTCTTCAAACAAGGCACTACAGTTGCGCCAGTATAATTACCGGCACCTATGATACCCATTTTTCCTCCACCTGCAGCAGCATGAACTTCTTCTATCGCTACCACCCTGTTCTGAGTGGCCTCCTCGGGATACTTGATAATGGAGGCAATACTTCCTCTTTTTCGCATATCACCATATATTTCATTGTAATCTGCAAGTTCCACCTCCTCGGTAATCAATGGCTTCACCTTCAGGCCACCGTCAGCAATAGCTCCTAAAATGGCCTGGAAATTCCGCTTCTCTGTCCAACGAACGTACGCAAACGGGTAATCATGTCCCTTGTTTTCATACTCCTCATCATAGCGTCCTGCTCCATAGCTACAAGAAACCTGGAATGTCAACTCTTTCTTATAGAAGTCATCACGACGCATATTAAGGCCAATCACACCCACAAGGATAATACGTCCACGCTTGCGACTCATCAGGCAGGCATTGTGGATAATGCTGTCATCATGGGCAGAAGCAGTAATGATTACACCATCTGCACCCACACCATTGGTGAGTTCCTCCACCACCTTCACTTGGTCATCACCCTTTGCTGGATTCACAGGGATTACGCCCCATTTAGCAGCTAAATCAAGCTTTGCCTGATCAAACTCAACGCCTACCACACGGCAGCCGTTGGCGCGAAGCAATTGGGCCACAATCAGTCCAATCAGTCCAAGACCAACCACTACAATAGTTTCTCCCAGTTCAGGTTTCAAAAGGCGAATACCCTCCAAACCAATGGAACCAATCACAGTGAATGCAGCTTCATCATCAGTTACATTATCTGGAATCTTTGCAACAAGATTCTGGGGCACACATACATATTCAGCATGATTACCATTGGAAGCCACTCTGTCCCCTACTTGGAATTCCGTTACACCACGGCCTACAGCTATCACCTTACCTACATTGCAATAGCCAAGTGGAAGGGGCTGGCCAAGCTTATTGAAGACTGCTTCAAGTGTGGGCTGCAAGCCGTCGGTTTTGATTTTATCCAACACCTGCTTAACCTTATCCGGTTGTTGACGTGCTTTGTCAACCAGATTTGCTTTACCAAACTCTACGAGCATACGCTCAGTACCCAAGGATACAAGTGTACGGGTTGTCTTTATTAATACATATCCACCTTTCACCTGAGGTACGGGCACTTCCTCTAAAACGGTAGCGCCAGACTTTAAGTCTTGTATGATCTGCTTCATTATTACTTATACTTTTTTAATAGATTCTCTTTAATTGAAATAATGTCAATATGTCTAAAACTCTCTAACTCTCCTGGATACACTGAAAAACGAGCATTTGCTTTCTTTTCTAAATGTTGTGCATATTCGTTTATCAATTCAAAGTTATTTTTTTCCTTTCGAGGCAAATTAATAAACCAAATAAAATCCTTCAAAACGTATTTTTTTACGATTTCGACTTTAGGTAATAACGTATCAATGTACGACCATGCTGATTCGTCAAACTCCAACATGTCAAATAACAATTTGAATGCCTCCCATGAACGTCGCCCTAGGCATAGGGTACCCAAGGTTTATCTCATATTTCTGAGCCAGCAGGTTCTCACTTCTTGCCCAAAGAGCTATAGTTTTGTTAATATTATAGGATATAGCAAGGTTCAATAGACAGAAGTTCTCTTTAGTCTCATCTTGACCAACGGCTGTGTACAGACCATTAATATACTGCAATCCCAGATTAACCAATAACTTCTTATTATAGTTGTAATCAACACCTATGAAACCTTTATACGTTGGAGCGGCTATCACAGGATTCCTCATGTGTAAAAAAGAATGGTTCGTGTTAAGAGCCCAACTGGAATCAATAATCCACGTAGCCTCAACTTCTGCTCCGTAATTCTCAATCTCTCCTGTATTAACGTTCTTCGGTTTACCATCAATACGGACAGTCTGAATCATATTGTCGCCTTTGATATAAAAGAGGTTTGCACCATATCTAAAACCGTTCACACGATGACGCCAAGAGAGTTCATAATTCCAGAGACGTTCTGGTTCGAGCTCTTCGTTTGAGGGAGGATAAAGATACAACTCACGCATCGTCGGGTTTCTAAATCCCTTACTTACCATAGCCTTTATTTCTCCTGCTTTTATCGGGCGTACGACAATACCACCCTGTGGTACCAGCTCTGTTCCAGAAATTGAATGATGGTCAACACGCAAACCTGCATCTATAGTAAGCCAATTGAATAAGTCCTGTCGAAAATCTACATACCCTGCTATTTCATTACGATGTGATTCTCCACTTTGCTTATTCGGAGTATCAAGCACCTCGTCTGTTTGCTTTGATGTATAATAAGCATGACCATAGATATGCTGATAATCAATACCTGCAGTTATGCGGTTCCCTTCAAATAGCTGAACACTCTGATACAACGAAACACCAGTCAATGCATCTTTAGAGCGGAAATACCTCTGTGTAGGTGTTTCCGGATCGTTCGTTCCATCATCAATTTTGTGCCAACCAAAGTTAGAATAAACACTCAGTGCACCACTTGTCTTATCATAATGATTTTCCAATGCGATGGAGGTCACCCCTCGGGTAATCCACTGATCTGCATCATATAGGGGAGCATTTTCTGTTCCTGGGTTGCTTGCATTAAAGTGTGTGATATTAGCATCGACATACGCATTCCAGTGTGGTGTAAAGTCATAACCCAATTTCACATAGCCACCATATTGCTCAAAGCCCATACGCGGGCGATGGTTGTCAGTCCTATTGTACTGTGCAGATACAGTGCTGCTAAACTTACCGCTCCGTGCTTGATTAGAAGCCTCTGCTTGGAAAGTCCCGTAACTGCCAGCCCCAAGATTAATATTGGTCTTAACACCATCTTCTTTCATTGAACGGGTGACAATATTCAACACACCACCCATAGCATTTGAACCATATAATACGGAAGCCGGTCCTCGTAACACTTCCACACGCTCAGCCATCAGAGTCTGATAACTGTCAGCTATCGGGTGACCATAAATACCTTGATACTGTGGATGACCGTCGATTAAAACCAGCAACTGACCTGCGCCTCCAGTTATACCACGCATATTAATACCACCTGCAGCACCAGTGGAAACACCATACCCCATCATGGAACGGCTAGTTACATACAAGCCTGGTACTTGTTGCAATACGGTAGGCAAAACCGAGTTTTGATGTTGCTCGACTAATTTATCTCTTCCTATTATGTTTACAGTCATCGGTAGGTGGCGTACATCCACAGCGTTGCGCGTACCTGTCACTACTACTTCCTTCAATCTCAATGTATCTGTTTGAGCAGATACATATCCCACAAAACCGAGCATGAAAACTATGCAAAAAATGATTCTGTTACCCATCTCACTTTTCATACGCTCTTTTTACAGAATTATTTCTTTATTAAATCAGACACAACGAATCTAACTTTTCCTGCTTTTGTTCTCTCTATAGCATTACAATAGGTTATCTTTAACTCTACATCTTTACCAAATCGAGATGATGCTTCTTCAACGAGTTGCTTTTCGTCCTTATCCGTATAGTTTACATCCTTGACTATACGGAGTTCTATCAAATCTTTTCTAATCTGATGAATCTGAGCCTCACGAATGTTTACACAGTCCTTGAATATATGGTCAAGCCGACCTAACTTAACGCCATTTGGCAATTCAATATAATCTTCTTGTCGCCCGTATATCTCAATAATCTCAGGATTTCCATCTGTCCATTTGATTTTGGCCAAGTCTCCAGTATCATATCGGATAAGAGGAAATGCCTTGTTTGAAAAACCTGTTCCTATGATTCTGCAGACCGATGGATTAGCATCATCAACGGGTATAAACTCAGCATACGCAAATTCACTATCAATATGCCATTTGCCTTCTTTGTCCTGACTAAAATTGGCCACACCCTCCGTCAGGCCATAATGGGTTCTTACCATAGCATTAGGGAACGCCAGTTTAATGATTTGGATTTGGTGCTCCAACAAATTTTCTGCACCAGTTGTAACCCATTTCACGCTCTCAATTGGCTTGAGCCCGCTTTCGTTAATCAGTGATGCCAAGAGAGAAATAGTAGATGGATAACCAGTTAACCACTCAAGCTTTCTTTTGCAAAGGTCAGCATAATAAAGGCCTACTGTTTCCTTATTAAGATGATATGTGCTATACATCACCTGCCTTCCTGGTTTATTCACTCTCCAGAATGGCGGTTTCTTGTTCTCAATGGAAATGATAGATCTACCACCAAACCATCCGCACCACGTGTCAAGCTGGATTCCCAAAGCACGACGGTACCTCCACCAAATAGCCCATTGTTTATTTTCAAACTCCACAGAATATGGAAACACCAGACCGCTACCTGTTGTGCCACTTGTATGCATTGTAATATAAGGGCCACAATTGGCTGTATTTTCAATCGCAGCCAGATTTTCCTTAACAACTTGTTTGTTGATGATTGGGAGGCTCTTAATTCGTTCGATTACGTTATTCTCATCTAACCCATCAAGAAAAGAAACTGTAATATAGGGTTGATAGAAAGGAAGTGCGCTAGCTATTCTAAGAAAATCGCACAATTCCTTACGACTATTATAGTCTGGCGTCTCATACTGTTCTAGTTCCTTATAGAAACCAGAATTATATCTGCGTCTTTTAATTGTCCAGCCTTTAAGTGAACACATCATGTTCTGAACAAAGACGGGACTTGAATCGTATAGTTTTGTCAGCAAGCCCATAACTTATCCGTTATTGCGTTTCATTGTCCCTTTCCAAGTAGGAGGCTCTTTGAATTCAAAGTTTATATCCTTATAGGGCACCTCTTTCCCTTGTTTCTTGCAAACCACTTCTAAGTCTTCTCCTTTGAATCCGTTTTCTTCTGCAGCAGTCCTTATCTGTGACAATTTCTGAGGATCAAAACCCATAATATATGAGGCTATATAATCTACTTTGTAAGGGCTTAGTCCTGCCAAAAGGGTTCCAATCGGTTTGGGATCTGGTTTCATAGGGCCATCACCTTCTCCGGCGATGATTCCATCTACTAAGGCGAAATATCTTCTTTGTGGTTTATCGCAAACCTTCCCTTCTTTGTTTGCGAACCTTAAAATATAATTCAAATCGAGGCACATTCTCCAACAGGTGTCGTTACCATGCCAGGCTCCACACGTTGCGACATTCTCTTTCCCCTTGAACAAACAGTAAAGAGCCACACCAGCATAACTAGGTATTCTGCAGATCTTATTCAAATAACGATAGAACATCGTATTCTTCGCCATAAAATGGTCTCCACTAAATCGCTCATACCAGCGGTAGAAAAGAAGTAATGGATTCTTTGTATTAGGATACTCATCACCTCCTTGTGCAGGTGAACCAATGCGGTAGTGAGCCAAATAGTTCTTATCGCCATTAATTCCCACCAGATTCTTCATATTGATGGTAACACCTGCTTTTCTGTGGGTCTTCAGTTTAGGAACAGAGATCACCACATCTGCCTTCATAATGGTGCCAGACACCAAGTATTTATGATGACCACCCTGGTGTTGCCTTACAATAAAGGAACGGTCGAAGTCTGAACCATAAAGCCTATCAAGGTTGTTTAATTCATTCAGATGACTATTTTCACCTAAATCAACGGCCACATATCCATCAGGATCTCCTTCTCTCTCCACCAAAACGGAACTCTTAAATCCTTTGGGGTAGACAAACTTTCGGAAATCTCTTAGCTGGATATTGTACCCTTTCGACTTATACCATTCAACAAGGTCAAACAAGCCATTGGCTTTGGTAATGATATCAAAGTTAGCATCACCATGGGGAGCATCACCTACAATAATCTCCCCGGTTCCTTGCAAGGCTAAGATGGTATAATCAATAAGCGGCCTTATTAGAGATGCATGAGTTACTACAGCTGATATATCATCTTTACTTCCACTATGGTGAAGAACCAGGTTGGGTTTAATGACAACCCTATCACCGTGCTTGACGAAATCAGAGAAAGGATTCCAACACTCTTTACCAACATTCGCCTCATCCAGTTTTAATGATATCAACAAATCACGTATTGCGCCATACACCTTATTATCAGGATCAACCGAATACTCATATAAGCCTCCAAGTTCCGAGAAGGTGCAATCCGGATTAAATGGACAAGTCTTTGGATATGTTATATCTTTAATGTTTATTGCTACATCCATTGTCTACTATAAACTCACTTATGATTTATACACTGCTTTTTCACTAAACTTCCAGAAGGCTACCGATAACACAACAGCAACGATTAATTGAGTCATCAATCCTGTCGCAACCATAGGTCCGTCGAGAAGCCCTATCGAGATAATCCCAAATTTGATGATGTAATAGAATACTTTACTAGCCACAATCGAAAAGAACATGGCAACGGCAGCATTCTTTATCCTCCTAGACAACACATCAAAAAGGAAAACATTTGCTGATAATTCTGCGCCCATTAGGAGTGCTTTGGCGAAAACCGGATGCCCCCCAACAAAGAAGGAGAACAACGGCAATGTGACCGCCATAATATAAGCATTCTTCTTATTGCCCGTTAATAACAGATTAAGCAATAAGACACAACGCATTGGTTCAAACCTATATAATGGAATACTAGTCAAATGCGATAAAGTAGGAACCATATAAAACAATCCCACTATCACCAAATCCCATAATACTATGGTTTCTAACTTCACTGTTTTTACTGCATTCATTGTTTTTCTCTTTGTTTATTATATCTTTTTAGTAACCCCTAGATAACCAGCAACAAGTCTGTTTTTATACCATTCACGAGTCTTTTCTATTCCTTCTTCTATACTTGTATATTCAAATTCTCCGATAAGTTTACTTAGTTTGGACAGATTCAGTCGGAAGTCTTGTACATCAAGAGAGTTTGCTTTCTTATAAGTTCCAACAAAACTATCATTTATCTTTTCTTTAAGAACGCCCACAATATCATTAACAGAAAGCAACTGTCCACTGCCAACATTAACAACAGTATATTGTTCTTCCCATTCCTCTATAAGTTTCATTAATATAGCACAAAAGTCTTCTATATAAATGTAATCCTTCCTTCCATTCCCGTCACCCCAAATTTCAAAAGGATTACCTTCTATAGCTTTTTCCAATGCTATGTTAATGATTTCCTGTTTCTGCGAATAGTGATATGGTCCGTATGGGTTCGATAGTCTCAACACCAAAGACTTTACCCCGTGCTGAACGCCATATAAATAAAGATATTTCTCAATCACCAATTTAGAAACGCCATAAGCACTTTTAGGAAAAAGTACTTCTTCCTCTATATGCCCAGCCTTATCTATATAATGGTCACCATAGATAGCACCTCCAGACGATATAAATACGAGATTCTTCACCCCATGAGCCACCATTTGGTTCAGAAGGCCTATCGTTGGCAAAACATTAAATTTAATATCAAACTCATTATCCTGTGACGATGAAGGCACACTAGCGCTCAGCGAGTGTATAACATAATCAATTTTATTCTCATTGAATACTTTCTCCAAAAGATAATCATCCGAGAAATCACCAGCGTATACTTTCGATACACTTTTAAAAGTGACGTTACGGTCTAAGTGGCTGGGGAACCTATCGAAAGCCACCACGCTCACATCCTTGCAATGTAAATCAATATACTTAATGATATTAGTCCCGATAAAACCGAAACTGCCTAAAAGCAAAATGTTCATATAACTATGATATTACAGAGTTTATACAATCCATCACTTTTCCCGCATATACTTCAAATTTGAATTTCTCTTGATAATCAATGATACTCTGCCGCGATTTGGCAGCATACACATCTGGGTGTTCTATCATACTTTTTACCTTTTGTGCTATATCCTCAGCATCCTTCGGATTAACAAAGCATCCATTCTGTTCATTAATCATCATTGGAATATGGCGATATTCCGTTACCAAGGGTACACATCCATATGCCATCGCCTCTATTATCGATACTGGTTGACCCTCGTTGATATAATAGGAAGGCAACAGGAAAACATTCGACTTATAGAAATACCTATCCTTTTCTTCACCATAAAGTCCAGAATAATATTCGACTCTCTCCGTTAGTGAATGCTCACTTATAAAATTATCAAAATCTTCCTTGTTGGCAATCCCTGGGAATTCATCGTCATTCGATGCAATAAAATTACCGGCAAATACGCACTTTACATCAAGATGTTCTCTATTTACTAGTATATCTACAGCTTGGAGAACATCAAAGTACCCCTTTGACCAAATGAGATTACTCAAATAGAACATTACGAACGGATGATTTCCATCATATGTTTTGGGAACCATCGCATGTCTTCCTTCTATCGGAAGTCCGTTTGGTATAGAAATCACTTTTAACTGATAATTAGGAAGGAAAGAGTATTGTTCTTTCATATAATCACCCTCAACGATGATAATACTCACATAATCCAGCATTTTAATCAGTCTTGAAGTTCCACTCGCCCCCAGCGCATCAAGTAATTGATGGTAATTCGCACCATATTGATGAGTGATTACTGGCACCTTAAACCACCGACACATGGTTATCATGGCGTTGTCACGAAGAAAACCATTCTTCGATTGGGATGTAGTAATATAACATAAATTGTACCCCCCAACTAATAACTTCACAAAAAACTGTACTAATATAATAGCGTAGTCTACAGTACGGGCTAACACGCCCCCCCTCTGAATTTTTTGAGAAATATCAATCACGCCCACTACCACACCATGCTTTTTCAGATGATTGACCACTCCGTCGAACATCACAGATTGCCCTGTGAAACGATTACGCTTTATATCACTACATGTACCTATACAGAGAATTTTATGCATAAATTAAGCTTGAAGTACTTTTATTCTTGTGTTAACACTAATAAGGGTTTTATTAAAAACATCATATCTCTCCATATCTCTAAATATAAAGGACATAATTTTCTTGATTGCTAATACAGCCTTTTCTTTTTTATAGCCTGCTAATGCAGATATTCCATATTTACTGCAATAATATTCATAAGACTTATACCTAATTCTGGTTAATTGTTCATTATATTTTCTCCCATGAGCCAAATGTAATACCATCGTATCTTTCAACCACTTAACTTCTTTTTTCACGGCTTGAATACGATTCGTTATATCTGGCTCTTCATAATACATGAAGATATTCTCGTCATACATACCTGCCTCGACAAAAGCCTTGCGATTGAATATCAGCAGACTACCAGACATATACATCTTCTTGGGATCATATTTTCTTTTCTTTACATAGTTGTGAATAAACATATCCTTCCAAAATCCAGTATGTTCTGGTTTAAAATAATAAGGCAATGATCCATCTATAAAGTTCACACCAGCCATACCCAAATTGGGATTCTCAAATTCTTTCATAATTTTACTAAACACCGGCGTTAAGAACCTAACATCAGGATTCATCACTATTACAACATCAGAATCTGTATGTCTTATACCATAGTTATTACCTTTACCATAACCAGCGTTTTCGCCTGTATCAAAATATCTAATGTTATACCCACTAAACTCTTTACCTATTAATTCAAAGAGTTCTTTCTGATCTGCACTTGCATTGTCTGCAACAATAACATCCAAGTTATCACCAATGTCATTATTGTCAAAGATTGACCGCAAACAATCATTAATCAGACCTAACGAATTATATGTTACAATAATTATTGAAATTTTCTTCATATTCAACACTGTTATTTGATTTAGTTGACAACAATACAATACCAGCAACCAAAATAAGCATGGATACAGAATAAATAGTATAATGATATCCATTAAAAGCAATCATAGCACCCTCAGTTCCTGCAAACACCTGGTACCACACATCCTGATTAGTCTTTTGCGATAGGAGAAACGATTTCCTTAACACCCAGACATATGCTAAAATAAAAAATATCAGGCCCCATAAACCACAATTAAAATATGTAGAAAAATAAGTTTGTTCTGGGTCATAAGGAATGTTCTCGTGATGCACCAAGTCTCCACTTAGGTAAGCGTGCGAAGCAGTACCATATCCAGTACCAATCAAAAGAGCGGTAGGGGTATTAATAACTGCAGGAATAAAATTAACCCAATACATTGCACGAGCGTTTTCTTTATCCGAGGCATCAGACTCTGTTTTCCCTTCCATTCTTTCACTTACAGCTTCTATCATTTTAAATGATACATCATCGCCGATTGATCTTATATAAGATAATGAAACTATCAAAACGGCCAAAACCACTATCCCACTAACAAATTTTTTCTTGTCTGAGAACAAATATATCAAGAAAACAATAAATATGGAGGCGAAAGCGACTATGCTAACAGCCGCTGCAGCGCCAGCTAATGCCACCAATATCATCCAGTATCTCTTTTTATATAATCCATACGAAGCAAGTATGGGAGCAAACATTCCGATATTTGCTGGATCTCCGTTTAGTCCGCCACTCCTGATTATATCGCCCAGTACCAAAGATAGCATATCCATTCTTGTGTCTGTGGCCACAATATAACTATAAAAAAATTCATTGGTTATTGAAAAGCCCAAAGAATAAAAGATTAAAGCGTCAGCTATGGCCCAAGCCAAGTTTACAAATACACCACATATTATACCTTTAACCAAATATGTAGCATATTTATAACTATGCCTTGAATTCTTTAGTAAAATGTATAGTAGAAAATATAATATCAATTTCGGGATATAATCGACGGCTGCCAACTGCCATTCTTTATCACCTATAAAATATATTAAACCGAATATGCATGAAATAATACTAATAATGGTCCATAAAGCATAATACTTATTTACAGGTATGTACCCTTGGGTATTTTTTTCTTCAAAGAGAAGAATTATAAAAGTTAAAATTAAAGATACCGTGAACAAAGACAACACCCTTCCCATCCCAACTAATGCCAAGCAGGACGTTGTAGAGAAAAAGCCTAATGATGCAATACATATCGCTTTTATAGAAATCCCACCTTTATTTTTTAAAAGCTTCATACGAGTTTCTGTTTATCCTGACGATAATAGTGATACAATAGAGCAAATACTGAATACTCAGTTATTACCAATGCAATTGCAGCCCCTATTTCATAAAAGAATGGAGATAGTATGAATACACATAACAATGAGATTGGAGCTACTATCCAGTATGATTTACAGAAATTCCTCTTCGATTTATTATCACCTATTGCAACTAATCCCATCTGACCTATTATTCCCCCTACTGATATGGCGAATGGTGCAAGCGACATTATTCGTAGCAATGGAGCAATGTTACTGTAACTATCACCAAGGAAGTTGGATATGACATTGGCAAGGACAAATAAAGACACTGATATTAATATCATTATAAATGCAACTATCTTCTCCAATTTAAACACAAGTTTTCTTGCCTGGTCACGGTTTTCAGAGCCTAATGATGCGATTTTAGGGAAGAAGGCTTGATTAATCGGCTGGGATATTACCAAAACACAAACGCGCATTATTCTCTCAGCCGCAGAATAGCGCCCGACCATAGCTGGTGACGCAAAAAGCGCTAGTATGACTGTGAAAAGATTCGTATAAAGGGTTGTGGCAGCATTTGATAAAAACAATGGGAAACTGTCTTTAAAAGCGATTTTAATTTCAACTTTACTTACTTTTACTTTTTGTAGAATAGAGTATCTCAGCAACACGAATGTTGAAATTAGAGCAGTTAAAACAAACACACTTGACTGAATTAAGGCAGCAAGATTACAGTCATCTGGACTCTTTACGAACAAGAAGGTAAGTGGTAAAACCATCACCTTAGAAATCATATTGATAATTGACAAAGTACGGATTTTTCCAATACCTTGAAAAAAGAATGTAAATGTAAAAGCACCTCCAATAACGAGAGGGAACATAAATGCGACTGTAGTTACATAAGTCCGAAACTGCGGTATTAAAACACAAATGCCAAAACACAAAATTGCTGACAGTATTAATAAAAATAATTTCGCAGCTAAAGTTGAGTAAAATATCTTGCTTATTTCATGGTAGTTATTCTTTTCGTATGCTATAGCTATCGACTTCGTTGCACTCATATTAAACCCAAAATCTACAATTGTATTGAAATACAGACATACAACTGTAGCAAAGCCTATATACCCATAACGTTCCGCACCCAGAACAATCATCAAATAGGGTACTATGATAAGAGGTATTGCATATTGCACACCTTGTAATAACATTAAATAAAATGTATCACTCAGTTGCTTAGAATATGTCCTGTCTTTTAGTTTAATCATAGAAAAGAATCCCTACAAAAACACACAATACAAACACAAGTTCTAGATTATCCCACTTATACATTTCTTAAGTGACCGCGTCCAATATGGGATCTTCAGTCCATAGGTATTCTTGACCTTTGTTTTATCCAACACCGAGAATGCCGGACGCTTCACTGGGCTTGGGAATTCATCGCTATGACAAGGCTGAATGTCACAAGCAGTTTGTCCACTGTACTCGGCAATCATCTTTGTGAAATCAAACCAGGAGCAAACACCTTCGTTGCTAAAATGGTAAATTCCACTCTTAGAGTAGTTGACGGTTGACAGTTGACTGTTGACAGTTTCTTTCTTGTAATCATCTATTGCTACCAAAATTGTATCAGCAAGGTCTTTAGCATAAGTGGGTGTTCCAACCTGATCGAAAACAACCTTTATCTGCGGTTTTGTGGCAGTTAAGTTGAGCATGGTCTTCACGAAGTTCTTTCCGAACTCACTATATAGCCAAGCTGTGCGAAAGATGAGATAGTCGTTTCCTGTCTTTTGGATGTTTTGTTCGCCATGAAGCTTAGTTAATCCATATACACCAGTTGGAGTACCCTTCTGAGTTTCCTTACAAGGAGTGTTGTAAGGATCTCCACCAAACACATAGTCTGTACTAATGTGAACCAACAAGCCACTGACTTCTTTCATTGCTATGGCCAAATACCCTGGGGCTTTGGCATTCAACAGCTCAACAAGTTCATACTTCTCAGGATCTTCTGCTCCATCTACATTGGTCCATGCAGCACAATTGACAATGACCTTGACATCATTCTCCTTTACCATCGCACGAATGGCATCAAGGTTGGTGATATCAAGTTTGGTGGTAGTAGCATCTACATCATCACCAGCCAACTTGTGAAGCATCTCCAGTGATTCAGGATGCTCATCACAGACATCCGTGAAAATATATTTGTCTTTAGAGCCTTTGGTAACAATGCGGATCTCATTGCCCAACTGGCCATTTGCTCCTGTTACAAGTATAGACATAATGACTGCTTATCTGTTTGCGTATTGTGTCTCGTAATACTTCTGATAATCCCCAGAAGTAACGTTATCAAGCCATTCCTGGTTATCAAGATACCACTTCACGGTCTTCTCTATACCCTCCTCGAACTGAAGTGAAGGTTCCCAGCCAAGTTCTTTCTGGAGTTTAGTGCTGTCAATGGCATATCGTAAATCATGTCCGGCTCGGTCAGTGACATACGTTATCAAATCCATATCTGCCCCTTCTGGACGTCCAAGAAGGCGGTCAACGGTATTGATAAGAACCTTAATGATATCGATGTTTTTCCACTCGTTAAAACCTCCAATGTTATATGTTTCAGCGATCTTTCCTTCATGAAAGATGGTATCAATCGCTCTTGCGTGATCCTCAACATATAGCCAATCACGGACATTCTCGCCTTTTCCATAAACAGGAAGCGGTTTGCGATGACGGATGTTGTTGATGAACAGAGGAATCAACTTCTCTGGAAACTGATAGGGGCCATAGTTATTAGAGCAGTTTGTCACAATTGTAGGCATTCCGAATGTATCATGGAAGGCACGTACAAAGTGGTCAGAACTAGCCTTTGCAGCACTGTACGGAGAGTGAGGTTGGTACTTCAGATCCTCGGTAAAGAAATTCTCACCGTAAGCAAGATGGTGTTTGCCACTTGAGGCTTTGGTGGTGAAGGGAGGTTCTATGCCTTCTGGATGTGTCATCTCCAGAGCTCCATACACCTCATCAGTGGAAATGTGGTAGAAACGTTTACCCTCATACTTCTCAGGCAGGCTCTCCCAATAAGCTTTGGCAGCCTGAAGTAATGAAAGCGTACCCATCACATTAGTCTGTGCAAAGGTGAATGGGTCTTTGATAGAGCGGTCCACGTGGCTCTCGGCAGCCAAGTGAATGATACCATCCACTTTTTCATCTTTCATCAATTTCAGAACACCCTCAAAGTCGCAGATGTCCATCTTGACAAACTTATAGTTGGGCTTGTCCTCAATATCCTTGAGATTTGCCAGATTGCCAGCATAAGTTAGCTTATCCAGATTAATGATCTTATAATCGGAATATTTGTTTACGAACAGACGAACCACATGGCTACCTATGAAGCCGGCTCCACCGGTTATGATTATTTTTTTCATATTATACGTGTTGCAGTGTATTTGAATTAATCTCTTCCTTCATTTCATCTATCACCTTCAAAAGGTACTGACCATACTGGTTCTTCAGCATAGGCTTAGCGAGGTCTCGCATCTTCTCCTCAGAAATCCAACCATTACGGTAGGCAATACCCTCCAGGCATGCCACCTTCAAGCCTTGGCGCTTTTCAATGACCTCCACAAATGTGCTTGCTTCAGCAAGACTATCATGAGTTCCGGTATCGAGCCAAGCAAAGCCGCGGCCAAAGACTTGGACTTTGAGTTCTCCATCTTTGAGGAATTCCTGGTTCACAGTAGTAATTTCCAGTTCCCCACGGGCTGAAGGTTTGATATGCTTTGCAACATCCACCACCTTGTTGGGATAAAAATAGAGACCTACCACAGCATAGTTACTCTTGGGCTCTTTTGGTTTCTCCTCAATACTCAGGCAATTACCCTGTTTGTCAAACTCCGCAACGCCATAACGTTCCGGATCTGATACCCAGTAGCCAAAGACCGTTGCCTTGGCATTCTTTTCCGCATCCTCTACTGCCTTACGAAGCAGCCCAGTAAACCCGCTTCCATAGAAGATATTGTCTCCCAGTACCAAGCAGGCACTATCATTACCAATAAACTTTTCGCCAATGACAAATGCTTGAGCGAGACCATCGGGGCTTGGTTGCTCAGCATATTGAAAGTTCACCCCATAATCAGAACCATCGCCCAAAAGGCGTTTGAAACCCGGCAGGTCATATGGTGTAGAGATTATGAGTATATCTCTGATACCCGCCAGCATTAAAGCACTGATGGGATAGTAAACCATTGGTTTATCATAGATGGGTAAAAGTTGTTTGCTAACTCCCTTTGTTATGGGATAGAGACGTGTTCCGCTACCACCTGCTAATACGATTCCTTTCATAATCTTCAATTCTTTCGTTTATGACTTTTGTGGTTATTTATACAAATCTATTTTGATATCAAATGGGCTATCGAAGTCTTTAAGTAAAGCATGCTTGGTATCTTTCTCAGAAAGATTAGCCTTATCGGTGGGAATGTGCCAATCTATACCAAGGCTATCATCAAGGATAGAGATTCCTCCATCTGCCTCTGGATGGTAGAACTCATCGCACTTGTATTGGAATACAGCCGTTTCGCTCAATACAGCAAAGCCATGGGCAAAGCCGCGAGGAACAAAGAATTGACGGTGGTTGTCTTCTGTCAACTCAACAGCTACATGCTGTCCATAAGTTGGGCTGCCCTTACGTATATCTACAGCAACATCAAGTACGGCTCCCTTCACGCAGCGCACCAGTTTGCTCTGGGTGTATGGCGGATGCTGGAAGTGCAAGCCTCTCATCACACCATAGCTAGACATACTTTCATTGTCCTGTACAAAGTTGATAGTATGTCCAAGAATAGGTGATACCGTAGCATCAAACTCCCTCTGAGAGAAGCTCTCGAAGAAGTAACCTCGTTTGTCACCAAAAATCTTTGGTTCTATGATAAGTAACCCTTCAATATTAGTTTTTATTATATCCATATATTAAACAGATCTATTATACGAAAGTTTATTTGATATTAAAACCAAACCAGATAAGGAAATTAAGTTGAATATAATCAACAACAGGAACAATTTATATAGATTTGAAATACCCAATATATCTTTTGCTATTAATAAAACAAACTCAATTATTATCCAATGGGTGGCATACAAAAGCATGGCATTTTTTCCAACCATTTCTAAAAAGCATAGCTTCCATGGCATTTTTTCAAATAAACTATTGATAACTATAATGCCTGCTAATGATGTTGGTATCCAAAATAAGAAATGTCCTTTATTACATACATTCCAATGCATATCTACAATATTCCATCCAAATATGGCAGTTATGATATATACTATTATGGATATTGTTATAATTCTATAATCATTATCAATATTTCTCATTTTGTCGCCTAGCATATAGAAAATAATGCCTGATGGTATACTTGCTAGGTAATATGGGTAGCTTACTTTTGAGTAATAAAGATAAACTATCCATAAAAAACATAAAATAAACAATAAAAAGCCAGAAAACTTATTATTCACCCAACTATAGGTTATTTTGACAACAAATAAAACAAGTAAGAACCATAAAGGTTCATTTCCTTGTAAACTTGCGTCCATTATCAAATGTTCAAACTGTAAAGAAACATATTCATTCAAACTTAGATTGCCTTGGACAATAATCCTTATAGTATGTACTAAATATCCTGCTAAAGAAAAAACACAAAACGGTATTAGTAATTTCTTTGCATTATTTTTTATTACAACAATTGTATTATCATAACTATAAAACTTCCCAGCCTTATAAAAGAACCATGGCATAAAGAAAAATAGCGGATAAGTTATTGCATAAAGCCTGCTATGAATTAAATCTGCATTATGAAAACAGTGCATAACTATCATATTAATTATTAGCAGCCCCGCCACCTTATCTATATGTTGTTGACGTCCCATTACAAGTTTTGTGATAGAATCTTTCTCACTTATACCTTTATTCGGTTTAAAATAGCATCTGGCATACTATCCACCTTTAATAATAGTCTCTTATAACACACTTTCCCATTAATATATGAAAACATTTCAAACCTCAAATAATCTATCAAAAGACATACTATGAATAAACCCAATATATATGTAAAAGAATATAGAGGGATTAAGTATAATTGTCCTGCATATTCCTTTAAACCCGACCAAATGAATTCTCGGGCTAGTTCATTATCGTGTATTAAATACACCCCTAAGACTAATGGGGTTAATTTTTTTAATAACAATTGCACCCTTTCACTTTTTAAATCAAGTTTACGAAAAAGTAAGAATATACTTAATGATGCCAAAAAGCACAATAAACTATTATATCTATACCAATGAAACTGTAACGAGTCTATCCATTCTCCGGAGTAATCTCTAATATTCGTTACAAATGAGACAACAATCCAGGATAACAAAATGGTTAAACTTAACCCAATGTAAGAAGTAAGAAACATCCTTCTCTTCCATTGTGGTAGTATATCATATTTTCGTATATAAGCAGCTGTAAAATACAAAACAACGAACCAGACAACAGAAAAACCTTTTTCAGTTACACCCATAGGGTTTAACCTTGGCATCAAATCAGGCCATATTGAAAACAATATCAGTAATAGCGCTATTGCAAAAAAATGCTGTCGCTGTGTCATGTTTGATATTGTTATTTTCAGGATAGGAGATAATAAATACAATCCCAAATATGATGTAATGAACCAATATCCGCTATGCATCAGTGGTAACAAGTATCGAATATTTTTGGTTACGCACAGGTCCGTTCTTCCTGATATGATGAAGACCAAAAGCCATGACCATGAGTAAAACCATACGACAAACATAAGCCTTAAAGCTTTTGATAGCTTAAAATCCTTATTTATAAGATAATAGCCGCTAATTAACACAAAAACATTGACCGACACCAAGCACAAGGCCTCTATACCGTGATAATAAATAGTATAAGTATTCAATCCCTCAGAAACACACAACAACCCACCATGCGTACCACTGTGAAGAACTATGACCATAAACATTGAAAGTATCCGCAAAACATCTAGCGAATAATTTCTCTTTGAAATATTATCACCAACCATTTTCATCTATTGAGCTCGGTTGAAGTATACTTTTCTTTATGATAGTCCTGGGCTCCTCGTCATTGTGGTTAGGGCAGCTGGATGTGTGGAGGTCCTGCTTACCCCAGCGTGACTCCTTACGCGAAAGAGCGGAATCCGCATATGTTAACTTGTTAACTGTTAATTCTCATCTTTTAGATGTATTGTTCACCAAATCACTATCTCAGATAATCTCTTTGGGCATTCGTGAGTAAGATCAGAAGCCGCAAAATACTATAATTACTTACTATTCTTTATTTCTTCCAAATGCTTTAAGCAATCATCTGCAGTCTCCACAAGTTCAGGATTGTTCTCCTTGAAATAACGAAGCAGATTCGCCAAGCGAGTACCCATCACCTTCGCATCAATCTTCTTCGTCGAGAAGTCAGGGACGGACATGTCAAGACCGATGGCCTCGCGATACGCAGCCATGCGGTCGGATGTCTGATGGCTGATGTCTGAGGTCTGATGTGACTGGGCAGACAGGGTCGTTGCTCCAAGAAGCAAACACAGAGTAAATAATATCTTTTTCATATTTCTTTTTACGAACACAAATCTCACGAATAACACGAATGATGAGATGTCCGATGGGTGATATCATCGGTTAATCCTAGCCAGATTAACTTTTTGATTATTAATCTTTCGGTTAATCCGCGCGGGATTAACCAAAAGGAGAGGGATTCGTGCACGTAATATATATAATAAGGTGGAAGAGTGGGGGAATTTGATGAATTTTGTTAAAAAAGGTGTCGAAATGATGTTGGTTTGAAGTTTTTTTGCTAAATTTGTCGATTATTATAGTCTTTGTGTAATACAGAGGCTGAGTTTGAAATCATAAAGCGGCTGAAAATCAGAGTGATATGATGGAAACGAGAGAAGAAGGAAATAGGATAGGACGCTACACAGAGGTGTGTGGTGACCCTAAGAATTGGTTTCCGATGAGAGTGACATATCAGCGGGAGATGAAGGTGAAGGCGGAGCTGGACAGGCTGGGGATTGAGTGCTTCATACCGATGAAGTACAGGATTGCGGATGCTGACGCGGAGAATCCTCGGAGGGAGCTGGTGCCGGCGATTAATAACCTGATTTTCGTTCGCAGTTCGCAAGAGAGGATCAGTGAACTGAAGATGTCGAACGAGGTGCTGGAGCCGCTGCGGTATATGATGGACCGGACGGCCTCGCGGGAGCATGCGATTATGACGGTGGGGGACCGGGAGATGGAGAATTTTATGCGCGTGGCCTCGAGGACTGATGACAGCGTGATGTTTCTGGATGAGGAGACGGTCGTTGGGAAAGAGGGCAAGCGTGTGGAAATTATGGGCGGTGCGTTTGAGGGCGTGACGGGCGTGATAAGGAGAGTGAAGCGGTGTAAGAGGGTAGTGGTGGAACTGGAAGGAATCGCCAGTGTGGCCATTGCGTTTGTGCCAGCTACACTTCTGAAGAAGATAGAGGCTACGCTGAAATAAGGGGGGTAAGGGGAAGTTATCGTGGGTTTGAGGACTGGCGGTGCGTTTTTGTGTCTAATATAAAGATTGTAATTATATGAAAAAAGGTATACCTCAATATCAAATCAAACAGAATTTCTTGAATGCTATGCAAAATAGAAAGAGCATGGCTGATTTAGGAACTTCATTAAAGAATTGGGATGATAAGACATTTGCTTATAACACTCTAAATGATCTTATCAAGAATCTTCCAATTATGGAAAAGATGGTATATGGAAATCTTTTCCCTAAAACTGTTTGTGATTTAGGATGCGGAGTGAGGTATTTCTATAAGCCAGAATCTTTGGATAACGAGATAGACTGGTTGCTAAATCTGTTTAAGAATCATATTGATGAAATTTGCGTTTTTATCTCGATTAGAGATCGCTTTGAAAATTATTTCCTGCAAGGTAAATTTGACAAGGCGATGGCTGTTCTAGAAGAAGGCAAAACTTTGGGTCAATCTATATGGTATTATGAGATGAAGACACTCCTTTATTCGTATATGGGCAGAATGAGTGAAGCAGTGAAAATGATAACAGAGCTAAATTTGGAGAGAAAGGGAGTGAAGTATGGCTTTGTCCCATTAATGCTTTGGTATATCTATAGGAGGAGCCAAATTAATCTATCTGCTTATGCTTATGATTATGATCTTATTTCATTGTTTAAACAAAATAAAAATGACTGGTATGTAGATAGAAACACTTATTTCCTATTTAGATTAAATTATTACGAAAACTATGATTATACCAATCTAGGCGAAATGATGCAAATGGAATCAACAAATTCTCTTATAGACAGATATTTGTTTTTTCAGATGATTCTGAAAAGTGCCATGTGCAATGAGAATGTCAATAAGCGGGGCTTGGCTAAAAAGGTTTTGAAACTATATAATAAAGCACTTGACAAGAGATTATTGCCATTTGTGGCCGTGGACGTAACAGAACCATTACCAGAAGAGTATTATGATTCAAAGTTTGTACATATTCTAGATGCATATTATTCAGCACGATACGAGGAGGTGGTAAGTGAGGTGCAAGCATATATTATTCATAATCCTTCGAATTTTGATGTTATAAAACTCTATTGCCGTGCTTTACTGTTTTTAGGTCATGGGTATGTAAAAATTACACCGGATAGTTCTTCACTTGTCAATGAACTTTCCTTTTATGTTTATCAAGTAGTTAGCGGTAATAATAGTGAAGACTACTTATATAAACTTTACCAAATGAGCAAAAATTTTGCAGGATTGTATATAACTGGACCTTTGGACTATTTTATAAAAGAAGAACGAAATGAGAAAAGGGAAGAGAAGTTGCATTTGCTTTCGATGAACTATTTCGATCCTTTATTTACTAAAATATATGAGCACAAAGCAGACAAGCTGAAATATTTAAATAATGCCTCACAAAGATTCACCAATTCTGTTGTTATCAATTATCAAAAAAGTAGGGTACAAAGGAAAATTAGTGATATCAATGTTGTTGGATATATAAGAGAAGTTGACAATGCTAAAATATCGTTTGAAAATGGAAATTACGACAACTCTTTATTAGAGTGGAACATTGTTCTGAAAAAATATCATAATACCTTGCCTATAGCACAGACGGCAGTAGAATATATCTATAAATGTTATGTGAGGAAAAGTCTATATAAAGATGCTATAGATTTTTATATCGATAGCTACATAGATAATAATCTTAAAGTATTAAAAGTAGATACAAAAGACCTTGAAAAGGTTCTGTGGAAAAACAAATTCAAAAAAATGAGACTCACCTTAAATTATCTTCTTTTTATTCTACTTAATAATTTTGAAAACGATGAGAAGAATTATGCATTAGAGATGTACTGTGACTATATGGAAGCTACATCACCTGCAGACTTAATTGATGAATTGAAAAATGAAGACCCAAGAAAAATAGAGGTGTTCTTCTATATTCTATTTAATACTGATATTATAAGGCATTATAAAACATTAGGTAGTAGACCTGCCGTTCTAGAAGAAAAAGACAGGATTATTAAATATCTTGTTTCTATTAACAGTATTCATCATGATGAATATATCAAAAAGAACATTGAATTGGCTGAGGAAATGGAGGCCTATCAAGTTATTAAGAAACTAGATGAAAGTAAAATATATGCGAATGTACCCGCAATTATGATGTACGAGTTGGAAGGTGCAGAGAGTATCTATGAAAAGTTCAAGAGTCAATTCGAAATGATGAAAACCGGCGAGGTTTATTATATGGTAGATGACAGTGAGCCTATTGATCTAAAAAAAGATAGTTCTCAAAAAGAAGTATCTGTCTATAAAGCAACATTTAAATTTTCTGATAACGCTATTGAAGAGGCGGCCTGTGAGATCTTTGACATCATCAGACACGATTTCCTAAAAAGTAAATTTGGACTTGGGACATATTTGAGTACAAGAATACGACATGGTGTATTTGAAGGCGAGTTAAGGTCGGAGTTGTCAAAACTACATATAATACTGAATCTGGAAAAGAAGAAATATGTTCCTACGCTTCATTGGCAAAGTATATACATGTTTGATCCAGATATTCAAACGAAACTAATGGGATATTTGGCAGAGTTTTCAAAAGGTGTAGATTCATTAATCTTCGGATTTAAATCAAAAGTCTTGCAAATAAGACTGGAAGAGAAAGAAACTGGATCGTTTAATTATATTTTATCGAAATCAGTTATTAGTGAAGAAGAATTGAGAATATTTAGCAAAAGCGCGAATTATCAAGAGTTTTGTGAGAATACGATAAATTGGCTATGGGAAATTACTGACGATAATCTGGAAAAAATCAGGGAAGAAATTAGAGAGAGCCTTGCAGGCGACTTTAATAAGCTGTTCGACGAATTAGAAATTAACGTCGGTGCTTTTCAAAATCAGCACTTTTATCATGATCTTACTTCTGCTATAAGTGATGGCAGAACAGCTATTGCGAAGAAACTGAAGAAAATAGAAGGATGGTTCTATATTCAGGATGCGAAAGTAGATGACCATTTACTGCAAAAACTTATTGATATAGAATGGGATAAGACATGCAGAGAATTTCCATTCGTGAAATATGAATTGATTAAAGAGAATGTCCCCAACGTGGTAATTAAATCTGAATATGTTGCAAATTTCATGGATCTTCTTTATCATTTTTTCTCTAATATGTTTAAATATTCAAAACAGGAAATGCATAGGGTGGCATTATTCGAATCGAGTATAGAGAATGATATTCTCAAAATGAGATTTGTGAACGAGGTCGATGGTAAGGAAGAAGATATAAATGACAGTGTTAATAATTCTATGATGCCAAAGCAGCGCCTTCAGTCAGAAGGGAAAAGTGGCTATGAGAAGGCTCTAAATATTGTGAAATACGAGTTTAAGTGCGAGGAGAATTCCATAGTCGCAGGTGCTTCTGGAAATAAATTCGTGGCTGAAGTAGTGATTAATCTTTCAGGGTTGTCGAAATGAAAAAAATACTATTGGTAGAAGATTTTGAAGATAAGGCAAACATTATTAAGAGTTTCCTAAAAGACAATTACCCCAATGTAATTGTAAGCGAGAGTACCTCATACAAATCTGCCTGTAAAGAAATATACGGAGGAGCTGACTATGACATGATCCTTCTTGATATGACCATGTCGACTTATGATATTTCAGATGAAGATAATGGGGGCGAACCAGAGCCAAGGGCAGGCAGACTAATACTCAAAGGAATGTATCTTAGAGATATTCCTACTAAGGTTGTCGTCGTTACTATGTATAATAGTTTTGATGGTCAAAAGCTCAATTCTCTGCATAGTGAGTTATCCTCAAATTATGCAGATAATTATTTGGGGTATGTTAGTTTCCAATTTCAGAGTAATGAATGGAAAGAAGAACTTAAAGCGTTTATAGACAATAATCTATGATGAAAATACTTATTTTAGACGATGATGAGAGCAAGATCAGCGAAATAAGAGACGTAATCATTGATGGATGCGGACTTGATGATTCATGTATCACGGCTGTTGGTTCTCAGTTTGCTTGCTCAAAAGAATTACGTGAGAGTTATTACGACCTGCTGATATTAGATTTAGTTGTACCTTTAAAGGATGACGAAGAACCAGACAAGGACGAAGGCCCTAAATTCATTAGACAGTTATATAATGAAAATTTGGCAAATATTCCTAATGAGATTCTTGGTCTTTCGTCATTTGATGAAATAGCTGAAAAGGTTAAAACGGATTTTGAAGATAGACTATGGTATTTACTAAAGTATGAAAAGTCGAGTAACGACTGGAAAAACAAGTTGAAAGCTAAGATATTACATATTCAAAGAGTAAAAGAGAATAAAAAAACAATGGAGAACGAGAATCAATATGACATTGCAATTGTATGTGCATTAAGGAAAGAATTTAATCAGCTTATTATCGCATTTGGAGAAGACAAATGGAAAAAGGTTAAAGTGGAAGGGCTTCCATGTTCGTGTATGACCCTTGATATTACAACAAGTATAGGAAACCAGTTGCGTATAATAGCATGTGACATAGATAGTCCGGGCATGGTTCCTGCTACTTGCGTAGCTACATATCTTTTTTCGAAAGTTTGTTCGAAATATGTTATTATGACGGGATTCGCAGCAGGAACCAAACCCGAAGGAATGGAGTTCGGAGATGTCGTTGTGGCAGAATCTATCCAAGACTATTCAGCTGGAGCTATGGTTGAAGATGAAAACGGAAACGTGGAACATCAGAAAGAAATAAAGCAATATCAAGGCTGCAGAGACTTGATTGCAATTGCACAGGAGTTGTGTAATTCGGTCGAGCTAATGGGCAGACTAAATGAAAATCTGAGGAAAAGTAATTTGTTGGACGGTAGAACCAATGTGAAAGCAAAGGTATCGCCCACGGTTTGTGGACCATATGTAGTAAAATCAGAAAAATTGGTTAAGGAGTATACTGAGCCCTCTAGAAAGGTTGCTGCATTGGATATGGAAGGATATGGTATTTATTTGACGGCTCACTATCTCGAGAAGAAAGTGTTGTGGGTTAAAGGCGTTGCAGATTATGCAAGGCCAGGCAAGTCAAATGATTACCAGAAGCTTGCTTCTTTTGCCAGTGCGTATTTTGTCTATTTGATGATTAAGGAGTTGATGTAGTTTGGTAAACCGGTGAATCAAGTTTATACCGAATAGTTATAGTCAGTGAAAGGGAATAAAAGGGTAAGATATGAATAAACGGTCAATTTCGCAGAAGTCTATTTTCGGGGAGTATAAGAATGGTGAAGACAGTGTGAGCTGAACCTGCATTATAGGGATATTCTTAAGATGCGGTATGGTTTCAAGGATTGTATGATTTGTGTGTAACAAATTAGGGAGGACAAAATGATAAAACGTATTGTTAGAATTAATGTGATTGATTCTGGCGATACGTTTTTGTTGGTATAAGGAGAGTGGAAGGGATTCTTAGATGATAGCGAGAATAAGTGTCGGAAGATAGAAGGGATGTTGCCGAAACATACCGATACAAGAGAGACAGGAAAAGTGACAGACGTATAAAAATGGTAGTATGAAAGAGAAAGCGACATTTGATATAAACTTTTGGAAATCGTTTAGTTGGTTTCTTATAGTAGTAATCATTGTCTGCATTCTGCCGTGGTTATTGGCAAAACATGCTTGGATTGATTTCTCGTCAACAGGTGAGATAGGTGATACGATAGGTGGCATTATGGGGCCATTTGTTGCTATTGCTGCAGCAGGTCTAACTTTTATTGCATTCTGGGTGCAATATAAGGCAAACATACAACAGCGTCATGATATAGCTATTGAGCGATTTGAAAGCAACCTGTTTGAGATGATTCATATACAACAGGAGATAATAAATGGATTGGTAATTGAATACAGAAATCAGAATAATAATAAAGAAAAGAAAATAGGTCGGGATGTATTCCAATATACCTATGAAGAAATGCCCATTAGGATATATGTTGGAGATGGAACGGCATCGTATAAATTAAAAGATGCTTTAGAGATTGATGGCGAGGTGAAAATGAGACTTGATTTGACTAAAGGCCTATGGTTTTTGGATCACTACTATCGTCATCTCTATAGAATTTTTAAATATATTGATGATGCAAATCCTCTGATTATTGGTTGGGAAAAGAAATATGAGTATGCCGCAATAGTTCGGGCTACGTTGTCGCCGTACGAATTGATTATGCTCTATTATAATGGTTTTTCTCATCCTAGGTTTAAAGAACTAATTGAGCGTTATGCGTTGTTGAATAATGTTAGGCACACTTGGTTGGCTTCTTTTGAAGATTCACAAATGATAAAAAAGAAATTCCAAGAGGGCTATTCCCCGAGCAAGGATGAAAACAGAGACATGAGCAGGGAATACAAAAAAGGAGCATTTGTGTATACTGTTTGATTAATGATGAAGATGGTTGAGGGGGAGATGAGAAGTATGGTTCATGCATAAGGGTGAATGGATAATAATAGTCTATGATATTAAACAATTATGAAGCAGCGGGTTAAAAAATTATTGTTGAAAGATTTTCTAGAGACAAAAGAGTTGGATTCATGTATACACTATGGCCTGGAAATGGCACTGGAGAACGTCATGGATGGAAATATTGGTGCATCAGCACTATATCATCTGGATAATCTATGCAATGATGTGTTCCAAAGTATTCCTAAAGTAACGGATGAACGTACTTTGTTCCGGTTCACAGGTTTGACTGCTGCTGGTGAAAAGGATGGAGAGAAATGGGATGGTGAGAAATGCTATGCTTTCAATGACATCAAGAATGGGAGATTGTCTTTCGGTGCCCCTAAACTTTTCAATGACCCGATGGATCCGTTGATTAGGGTATGGGCTAAAAGTAGGTTGAAACATCCAGATGACTTTGATGACAAAAAGCTCTATAAGTTGATTAACGATACACTGGATAAGATTAGAATTAGTTGTTTGATTGACCCGCTGCGATTTAGTGTAATGCAGAAATTTAAGCCCCCTACAATAGCCGATTGTAACCAACTGATGTGGGCTCACTATGCTGATAGCCATAGAGGCATCTGCATTCAATACAGGGTAAAGCCTGATAATTTGGTTGACGAAAAGAATAAGATAGTGAGACTCTTAGAAGTGAACTATGATAAGGGCTTTCCAGTAGATGGTAATATACCCCTTGTAGATTCGCTTTGTGTGAAGGGTGATTACTGGAAATACGAGAAAGAAACGAGGCTGATTATGTACTCACGAAAAGAGTTGAATGACTATTATTCACAAGATGGGTATGAGATTGAGGCGGTATATATGGGTTGCATAATAGAGCATGAAAAGCGTGATTATCTGAAGAAAATGTTGAAGGGTACGGCTATAAAGTTGTTCCAGATGGCATTTAATGAGGGAAATATTGCCAAACTTGAGGCTCATCAAATTTATTGATAAAATATATGGTTTGTATTGACGCATGTATTGAGCTGCTGGAACAAGAGTTTAAGAAAGAGGAGATGATTGCACAGGTAGATATATTTCTGAAACGTGCGTCATATTCTCCCAAATGGATGCTGTATAGTGACTATTGTCTGGATGACAAGAACAAACCTAATGATGTGCTGTCATTCGCTCTTATTCCATTTATCAGTGAGGAGAAATACCAAGAAATAGAACAGAAGATAAAAGAGACGCAGCCTGTGGACATCAAACATACCCGTAGTATTAGCGAGGAGTTTATGGATTATATCAAGACGCAGGTTGTTTTTAGTTTTTCATTTATACTGAATGATCGTCAGCTGTTGTTTGGTTCGGATGAGACTGAACAGGTAAAAACTGTTGAAAAGATTTTTGACAATCTGAAGACCGCTTTTATAATGTGGAGTGATAATGCAGACAACCATCAACAACGAGAATACTATAATGAGACCATAACGAAGATAAAAAAGCAACTTAGAGAAATTTTCCTAAAGAAGAAGGTTAAAGATCAGATTGATGTACTGTTGATAACCTTATTGGCAGCATATTATACGGCCTCAATTCTGAAAAGATTGCCAGATATTCAGATATTTGGTTGGTTCCCAGACAGAGATAAAACCAATGAGACCTGTGAAGGGTTGGCTGTACCTATATTCAATGCTTTGCAATATGAATATATTGGTGCCAGACAATATCAGTTCTGTGCAGCTAAACCTGATTCGCAAACAGTTCCGTTCTATGACAACGAGAATAGAATCGCTGATGTGATTTGCGGTACGTTGGCAGATTATAATTTTAAGGATAATCTTATTTCCAAGGATAAGTTTGACGAGGTGCTGCAAGGTCTGATGGCTGACAATATGTTCGTAAAAGTATATCGCTTCTTCGTGGAGGAAGATAAAACGCATTTGGGAATCATTAAGATAATGTCAAAGGAACCATAAATATGATTAAAAAGGTTGAGATAAAGAATTTCCGTTCATTTGCCGATGACACCGTTGAATTGCATCCAGAAGGTGTTTCATTACTAGTAGGCGGGAATAACTCAGGTAAATCAACATTCCTGTATGCCCTTTCCACATGGTCATATTGTTGTAACGTGTTGGTTAATGAAAAACGTTCAGATGCATTGCTGGCTGGCATTCATGGGGATGGTTACGGAGTTTCTTTGTCAGATTTTACTCCTTTGAATATTCCTTCATTCAAGCACTTGTGGACTAACTTGAAAGTAGGTGTCCCATATTCACTGTCCATTACATGTTATTGGGATATTGCTGGTGTTGAACGTTACCTGACAATCACTCTTAATGAGGTGCAAGATAAATTGTTCATCAAGAATGGAGGCTCAAATCTTGTGGTGGGTGATAAAGTTCCTACAGTGGCATATCTTCCTTCATTCGCAGGTTTGACAGCAAAGGAAGAATGGTATTCACAAGCCAGTCGCAGTAAGTATCTGGGACAGGGTAATGCAGGCGCAATACTTAGAAATCAACTGATGGAGTTGTACAAGGCAAGTACTGCTAAGAAAATGGAGTTGAGGGCTGGTGCACCAAGACTGAAAGGGTCTCAGGTAAAGTGGATGTTGGAGAATGATCCGTTCGAGAAATTGAATGAAGTTATATATGGTATTTTTAAAGGAATTATTATCCCCGAAAAGTTCAACGAAGCATTCAATACCTACGTTAATATTAATTTTGCGAAGGTTACAAAGACAGGTTTGACTTACAAACTACTACCTGGATACCAGAAAAGAGATATAATGTCGGAAGGCAGTGGATTCTTACAGTGGCTGAGTGTTTATGCTTTTGTATTGTCTCCTTCAATAGATGTTATATTGTTGGATGAGCCAGATGCCCATTTGCATTCTACATTGCAAAGTGTCTTGATGGAGGACTTGTGTGAGTTGGCAGACAAGTTTCATAAACAGGTCTTATTAGCTTCTCATTCATGTGAACTTATCAGGATGTTTGACTATTCCTCTATTCTGCATTTACGTGGTAAACACCATAAATATCTGGGTAGTGAGCAAGGAAAAACAAGAGTCCTGTCAGGAATTGGTTCTGAATATTTTCCTCGGTTAGAAGCAGTACAGAAGAATAAACGTGTGCTTTTTGTTGAGAACGAAAGTGATGTTAACTTCCTAAAGTATTGGTGCAGTAAATTTGAAACATGGCCGTCAAATCTTGTAGTATGGCCCTATGCCAATAAACATAGAGAACGTACACATCTTTTCCTATATCTGAGGGATGAGATACATGGAATCAAATGCATGAGTTTATCAGATCGAGATACTTGTCCGAAGAGTCTTGTTGATGCAGCATTACATTTACAGGGATTGAACGATAATATCAATCCCAATGGCGAGTTGTACTACAGGACTTGGCGGAGAATGGAAATAGAAAGCTATCTCTTTTGTGTAGATGCGATAGCTAGAGCAGTAGATGAAAAAAAAGGAGGTGGCTTTGCTGTGAGGAAAACAGAAGTTGAGACATATTTAAACGGGACTTTTGGCTTGGTAATACCTGCAAATATAAAAGACACAGCATCAGATGCTGCTACTGATCCTTTTTTTGATTTGGATCCCAAATCTGTAATAGGACCATTATGCAGACATTATGGAATAAAGAAATTTGATATTGCTAAGCAGATGCAAGACGTAGAGATATTTGATGATGTGAAGACATTGATTAATGAAATTGTGGCCATGTGCAGATAAATATTGGATTACGGTATGACGGGAATAGATGACATATTCGTAGGCTTTGTGATTTCCTATATAGCAGGCTCTTTGCCCTCCTTGAAGGATGTTTTCTTTAAGAAGAGTAAAAGGTCAATGAAGGAACTTGTGGAGAGCTGTTATAATGAGGCCTTGAAGAAGTGGATGGCAGATAGTGCCGTCAGGGAGGGTATTGCCCAGCACGAACTTATCAAATCGGGAAATTTGCAAGAACTATGCGACTATCCAGAAAAGGAGAATTATATCGCAGCTATTAATGACCTGTTGAAATTCTGGGCAGATGAAATACGAAAGAATGAAGAATTGACCAATTACATACAAACTCAAGAAATAAAGGCAGTTGGAGATAAAGTAGAAAAGCTTGTTGAAGTACTTATGAAACTGGGTTGGGCGGAAGAACCACACCTTATCCGTAGGGGATTGATAGACCATAAACCTGTAGAGGGTTATATTCGTAGGTATTGCGCATCAGATAATAATGAAAGTAACTATTTGTCCTACTTGTTAGGCACCAAGGAGCGACATACTTTGGCTGACTATGTGGTGGGAATAGAGTCTGTTGGAGCAAATAAGTTTATTCTCTACAGCAGTGCGCAAACAGGAAAAACAACAGAATTAAAGCAATTATGCTGGGAACTCCAGCAAAGTGGTTTGTTCCTGCCTGTCAGCTTTGAAGTGAGGAATAACACTCGTCTGAAAAGAGAGGATTTGCCAGACTTTCAGTATTCTGGTACTAGGGAAATTGTTGTGGTGATTGATGCACTGGATGAAGTGAATGGCCAAAAGTATGAAGACTTGCTAGAAGAGATTGGTGGTTATGCTTATGACCATCCCGAAATCAAAATTGTACTATCCTGTCGCAGCAACTATCGAAGAGAAAGTCAACTGAGCCTCTTTAAAGAACTGTTTTTAGAGGAATTGAGTACTGGTGATGCTATCGTCCATATAGACCAGGTGTTAGGAAAAGGTAATGGACTATTTGGTGTTATAAGGGATAATGAGCTAGGCGATTTCATAAAAAATCCTTTCTTCTTGAATGTCCTAATTGATGCATATAAAGAGAATCCTCTGAAGATGCCCAAGACAAAGGCCAATATCTATCGTTTGTTTATAGAAAGGAGTTATAATAACGAAAGAACTGGAAAAACTGTACCACTCAAGGCTAAACATAGTTTTGAAGAGTCTTTGCAATTGCTGGAAAGGGTTGCGCTGGGTTTATCGTTGACAAATGCTCAAACTCTCAACGCAGATGAACTACGGGAATGTCTGTTTAATGATGATAACGTAGAAGAATGTTTGCGTTATGACCTCATACGATGTGAAGATGGATTATACTCTTTTAAGCATAATGCATTCAGGGAATGGCTGGTAGCAAACTACCTGAGTCGTAGTGGGTTGAAAAAGGCAATACAATTAGCCACACATCCGAATGGACGCATTAAACCCGAATGGTATAATATTATTATGCTATGGGTGTCGATGTATGGCAAAGACCGTCAAGGAGAAATTTATGCTATACTTGGATGGTTAAAGGAGGCAAGTTTAGATCTTGTCATTTATATAGACAAGGGAATGTTAGATGAGCAGATACGCAACGAAATATTTAAGGGTCTGTTGTTAGAATATAAGGCTCTTGGCATCCGTATGGCGAATGTCATGACACGTGACTATCAGGACTTACTTGCATTTGGTCAATCTGAGGAAACTGTAAGATTCATGGCAGAGGAAATAAATGATGCAGTTACGGGAACAGCATATTATTCTGACCTAATGTATTTGTGCTATTTCCTCAATTGGAACAAACTCGATTTGCAGAATAGGAAGTTGACGGAAACTCTTTTCTGTGCATTGGAGAAGAAAACTACTGAAGTTTTAGCTGAAGAAGGCTCTCATGATTTATCATTTCTATATTTTAACAATATCTTTTTTGCCAAGAAAGAATACGTTGAAAGAATATATGGTGTATTAGGTAAATCGAATCATTATGAGGCTATCAAGTCAATGATACGCCTTATTAATGAAGCTGGCTGTGTGGATGAGTACATAGATTACATTCTGGAAAAGGAACAGTATGTGCATAATCAGCACGAAGGATACACAACACATATCGTATCAAGGGATGTTATCTATGTGACACTTTCTAAAACAAAATCTTTAGACGGGGTTAGAAAACTTCTTCAGCATCAGTTTAAAAGTACCCATACGCTTTATCATGACGAGCAGGATGCGTATAGGAATATGATGGTGGAAGTTCTTAACCGTGTGTGTGACTACATAAGATCTGGTAATGAGGAACTGGCAGATGTCTTAGAAAACTACTATATAACGCTTTTCAAAGAATACCATTATCATTTTGACCATAGCAAGGAGTCTGCAGAATTGTTGCAGATTCTAAGGAATTGTTACATTGAGTCCGGACTACGTGAGAGAGGACGAAAAGCGTTTTATGAAAAGCTGAATACCATCTTTACCCCACACAAGGAAGAGAACACTAACTGGGAAACTACAAGGTTGGTGTTCACTATGGCTGCATTATGGATAACTGTTGAGGATGTGGAAAATGATTTCTGTAAATTCTCTCCGTCTAATGAGTATGATTGGGCTAAGGCTAGTTGGTATAGAGAGATACCTGTTGCAGAAGTTGCAGAATGTGCAAACAGATTGTATCAGCAGATATTCCCGCAGCCTACATCATTCACCAAAGGTCGTGAAAGAAGGCAGAAAGCATTTAATGATTTCGCTGATTACCCGGTTTTCAAACAACTTGTCCTTGAGATGGTGGCAGGCTTGAATGAACATACCACCAGAAGAGAACATGGCAGGAAATTGCGTGATTTGGATGAAGGATATAATACCTATGCATTCAGTTTTATCCTGCAATTTGTAAAACCAGATGATACATACGATGTTAACGGTATCATAAAGGGCGTAAAAAACAAGTCTCTGTATGATGCCTTCTTTATGAAGGAAATAGAAGGGGAAATGACTTCTTCCAATAATGAGCTAACAATAACGGAAGAGATGAAAACCCGTTGTCTTGATTGTGCGAAGGAAATTGTTTTGAACATTTGTACAGGAGGTGAATACTTCTATGGCAAAGATGCGCTGTCGCTTTTGATGAGGGGCTATTTTGATATAACTCCTGAATTGATGCCAAAGTTGTTGGATTATGGTTATATCAGTATTTCAAGAAAGGACGAGGATGGCTTCTTCAATCGAGAGTATTCTTTGTTTGAATATATCACCGAGAGAATCGAGTTGGTAGAGTTAGCTCCTTTAGTCATAGAAAAACTGAAAAATAATGTTGAGAACGAGAACTTCAGGCTTTCTTACGATTTTGCAAACTATCTGTTAAAGAATCACGTTGAAGAAGGGTATGATCTAGTTTTACGTTTTGCTCTGTCTGGATATAGTATGTCTTCAAACATTTTGGAAGAGTTGATTAAGACTGGAAAAAAAACAGATGAGATCAAAGCGGCCTCAAAAAATATGGAGGAGTCTGACAGAGTGTTTTGTTACTCGTCTCTTGTTAGAAATGCTGGTGAAGAAAAATGGGTAAAAGAGAGGCTGGAACAAGAGTACAAGACATTTAGCGGGTATGCCTTGAAGAGGGCTTTGCAATTGTTGCTGAGTATAGGAAGCATGGATGCATTGGATTATCTGCATATGAATCCTGAGATTATTAGGGATGGGGATGATTACCATTTTCTTTATGATAATCCCAATGCGGTTCCTTCACTTTGCTATTTCATTGCCTACATTGATGAGCATAAGATAGATTCTCATTTTATCCTAAACAGCATATTAACTTCACTTGAAAGAATTGCTGTTAAGAGTATGGATGCCTTGTTGGAGGTGAAGAGCTATCTGCGTCAGCTGACACAAAAAGGACAGCGATTTAAGTATCTGAACAGGTTGATTTTATCATATGAGGATAAATATTATGCTGCAGGATATGGAGTTACAACCATAAAGGAAGCTATGGTGAAGGTTGATTCTGATGAAGATACAAAAACGGGAAAGAAAGTGGAAGAAAATAGAGTTTGGGATGAAAACGATGGCGTTTATATCTCGTATAATTGGGAAGGTCACTCTTCACATATAGTTGATTTCCTATGCTTTGTATTGGAGAATAAAGGCATTCCATATTTTAGGGACAAAAAAGATTGCAACTATTTGGACAACATTAAAGAGTTTATGAATGCAATCAGAGCAGGCAAGACTGTGATAGTTGTTTTCAGCAGACCTTATCTCAAGTCAAAGAACTGCATGTATGAATTGTCGGGTATTATGAAGGATCCGTGTTATAAAGATAGAATATTGCCTGTTGTGGTTGACGATACCATTCGCGAGTCTCAGTTCTATGTGGATTTAGTAAAATATTGGAAGGAAGAGAAGGACAAACAAGAGGATATTGTCAAACAGTTGCTCGAGATAGATGAGGAAATGGCTGAGCCGCAGCAGACGAAGCTGGACGAGATAAAGGATGTGTACGCATTGTTGAAGGGCATAACGGAGTACATAGACTGGGTTAATGCTGAGAATTTGGATGCGATGTGTGCGACGAGGTTTAAGACGATAATTGATGAGATTGTTGAAAGGAAGGGGACACATAATGGCAATGAATGAATTTTTCGAATCATTAGGCAAAGCAAGAGATAAAGCAAGAAGATATGGTTATAAGTGCTTGATTCTTGATTGCTCGAAGAAAGCTATTAATTCTCATCTCGTACAGCAACACCCTTTTTTGGAGTCGATAGCTGAGGATGGAAAGGTCTATCAAATTGGAGATAATGAAATCAGTCCGATGTCTGGCGACTTCAGCGATATTAAGGAGAAGACGTTATCAATACAGCAAGCGTTGTCGATGCCTCTTTTCTGTTCGCAGCACGATAATGATTTGTTTAAGCCGATAGAGTTAGGTAATATCGATTATGAATCGACCAAGACTTTCCTCCTTTTCAGTCTTAGAGGGCTTGCTTGCCAACGGTATCTTGAGGATAAACGGCAGGTATTGTATCAGAATACGGGGAATGAGGGAGATCCGTTTGATGTACAAAGGGATTATTCAAAGCATGTGATTAATCGATTTGACAGTACTCTAGGCATGTTACTTCAGGATATAGAGAAACAGACGTATGATAAATATGTTTTTGAAAATATAGAATTGCCGTACGCCCCTTTTTGCGGGTCAGATGCTATAGTTGATGAGGATGAGATAGCATATTCCTATTCTGATGGAGACATGACAGTGCGCCCTATTAATACTCTTTATCTATCGTTGCTACCTATGGGAGAGAAAGAAGTGCTTAAGGTGATTATTGGGTATCATAAAGATTATGTAAGTGAGAAGCAAAAGGCTTTTTATAAGAAAATTGTGAAATCGCCCAAACAAGATACTTTTTTGCAGTTGGTTTTTCGCATGAAGAATTGGTGTTGTAGTCCTTCGGTAATTAAAGGCACAGATTTTGCCACTGTTTATGAGATCCTGAGGAATGAGATAATATGGGATGGAGGATGCTAAGGAAAATAAAGTTGTAAGAAGGATAAGTTGTAATGTATCAGGATTATTAGTCGCAGAAGTATGATGATGTAGTACGGGAGTATATAGGATATGGGACTGAAGATAGATAGATTTGATAATAGATGTGCTTTGTGTAGGGAAGCTGAGGCAGACAAGACAGGAAGTCATCTTGCACCGAACTTTATGATACATGGGATGTTCTCGTTTGACGGGAAAGGCCGTCGGAACAGGGAAATATCTATGCGTGACCATCTCAATAGGAGCGAACGGTTGGTCTATTATGGACCTGAGGTGTCTCCTGAAGCCATCAATGCTGATCATGGTGGTGACCTTACTGATGAGGAATTGGAAGAGAACGTTAACAATCTGGTTATTGATTATCTTTTCTGTAAGGCATGTGAAGACAGGTTTGGGATATTGGAGACATACTATGCAACGTATTATGCAGAATGGAAGCATGAAGAAGTAAACTCGAGAGTAGCATACTTGTTCTGGTTGTCCGTGTTCTGGAGGATGTGCGTGGGAAGGATGTCTATCTTCCTGAAAGGTGAGGATGAGTTTGAGATGAGGAGAATACTGGATGAAAACGTGACGTCACTAGAAGATATAGAAAAGGGCGATAGTGATTTAGGAGACTTTGGATACATCATATGGCGAGTGAAGGGACTGCAGAAGGGTGACTCTGGAATCTTCGGAACGAGAATGGATCAATCTCCCTACATGATTATTGTAAACGATATGGTGGTATTGTTGGTGGCTGAAGTGTCGAAATTCAGGAAGAATTTTAATTATGCAGGTTGGCAAATATCCTGTGATGACCTTAATACGTATGACTGTGATGGTGAGGTGGTGAACGAGATATTGCTTGAAGAATTTGCTCGTATGAAAAGATTCGTGATAGACGAGACTGAGAAATACGGATGGGGGCCTGTTCAGGAGAAAGTGAAACTGAATCTAAGGGAGGAAGACCGGACTGCTGGTGTGCTCCATTCCGTAGGATACAATGAGGAACGGGAATTGCTGCGAGTCGCTAGAATGGAGGATGAGGAGAGCCCTCGTCCGATTTTCCTCAGAAACAGTTATAGGTTTTCTGCGGCAGAGCTTAAAGAATATGCCTGCAAACAGGAAGGGAAGGAGTATGATGTCCTCAAAGACCGCAGTATGTTTCTGTTTCAGTTTGATATAGACAACTATAGGCATGATCTCAAAAGATATTTGCATGAGGGCGAGGATATATCAGGGCTTCCTTACGTTGATAAGTTGTTTGACAAGAAGTATTGGGAAGGTAAAGATGGGTATCGGAAGAAGTTGGAATACCTTAAAGAGACATATCATGATTTGAAGGAGAAAGGATATACGTTTGAGGATTTTATGAATAATCTGAGGAGTAGGAGGGGTGGAGATGACGCAAGATGAAAGGTGGATGACTCGATACAATGAGGTGAAGAACTTTATCGAGTCCAATCATCGGAATCCATCAAAGTATAATCCGGAGGAGAGGCTGATGGTACATTTCCTGAAGCGGGGGCGGAAAATGTTGAACGCGGGGGAGTTGGCGGAACCGAGGTTTAGTCAGTTCTTGGAGTTGTTGGAATTGAGTAAGAGGTATAGGCGAGTGAATCAATGGAAATAAACAAATGGTCAATGCATGGCATTGGCCTTTTTTCGTTTGTTTACTGAAGGAAAAGCAGACTTGAATCTTAGGATGATTGTAAGATATGATAATGATTTAACTATATATTTGGCTATTAGAAAAAATATATGTACCTTTGTACCAAATTATTAAGATTTGTATGAAATACGAGATATACTGTGATGAAAGCTGTTGGGAGGCTTTGTATGACAAGGCTTCACATCATTATGCTTCAATTGGGGGAGTCTGGATTCCTGCAGAGAAACGACAAGGGGTTAAGGCGCTTATTGGTAATTTGAAAACAAAATATGGTTTGAAAGGAGAGATGAAATGGAACCATATCTGTCCAAAATCTGTTGAGATGTATAAAGAACTGGTAAATCTGTTTTTTGACGATGACCAAATAAGATTTCGCGCTATATGCATTAAGGCCAAAGATGTGAATCACGAGCGTTTTAATGCAGGAAATGGAGAGCTGGGCTTTTATAAGTTCTACTTCCAGTTGATTCATCACTGGATGCTGATGGGTAATAGTTATCAGATATTTGTTGACTATAAGACCAATGGCTATCAGCATAGAGTAAAGGAACTTGGTACAATACTTAACAATACAAGTACTGCAGAGTTGACCCAGATACAAGCTCTGCCTTCAGAAGAGTCTGTGCTCATACAGCTGGCTGATGTTTTGACGGGAGCTGTGGCTTCGGTTTTTAATTCTTCAAAATCGAAAAGCTCAGCTAAGCAGGCCATCAGAGACCTTATTGAGAGTAGATTAGGCCATTGCATTAAGGCTACGCATGCGGATGAGACTAAGTTCAACGTGTTTAACATTAATCTGAGAAAGGATTGGTAATGGCTAGCACGGGCAAATACTATGGTGAACTCCTAGTCGTACAAGACTATACAGAAGAAGAGTTGCGTAGGAAATGGTCGGAGGAGTATTGTCGTAAAGTTATCAAGACACACGATGGAATACGGGTGCATTTCTATGATAGTAACTTTGATCATGCATTCTACGAAAGTAGCGTGAGAAACGGTAGTAGTAACAAACCAAAATCAAAAGATATATTCTCGAAGGTTAGGGCTGCACGTATGATGTGGATTAAAGACGTGTTGGCTGACAAAGAGGCAAAGATGTATGTCGGTTACGACAGCAAGGAAAAGGGGTACACACGAACGAAGAGAGTATCTGTGGTAAAAGGTGATTATGTGGTGGTGATACAGTTGTATAAGGAAGATCATGCGAGATTCATTACTGCATATGTGGCAGATAACTCGATAGATAAGATTACAAATGGACCGGAATGGAACATGGAAAAGGAAAGGTAAAAATAATGGACGCTGATTAACTGGTTCAGCGTCCGAGACCTCTGTAGGTTCCTTACTATGAGTAAAGACTGTGCAAAGGTATGGTTTTTCTTGTAAAAAAGCAAGTATTTAACACTTTTTCTTGAGTTAAGCGCTCTTTTTTAACATTATTGAGGCTATATGATTAACAATATGGCAACAGTAGCTGCATCTCAATTTGAGGTTGCAGCTGCTGTTTTTTTGACTGTCATGGAACGATAACCTATCATCGCGGGGTCTTCTAAAGTACTTCATAGGACGTTAGTTAAATGTGATAATCTTAGCGCGAGCGTCGGGCTGCAAAGAGGCAAACTCGATGCTGGCCGGGAAACAGGGACAGCGCTTGGCTACGTGAGGGAGTTCGCAGTGACCGATGATGCGGGCATCAGGGTACTCGGCAGTGAGTTCCTTCAGCAACTCGTAAAGGGAGTGCTTCTGGGCTTCGGTGCGAGTATCAGCAGGTTGGCCGTTCTCATCAAGACCACCTTCATAGACAATGCCAAGAGAACAGTAGTTGTAGTGACGGGCATGGACGCCCTGAACGGACTCTGGCAACAGGGGAATGACATCACCATTGCGGCGGACATAGTAGTGGTACGAACACTGACCATACTTGGCCTTGCCACAGGCTATCAGGTTCTCGACACTGAAAGGACGGTTGCAAGGGTTTGCCACGCAGTGGATGACGAGGAGCTTTACGGATTTCAATGGCTTCATAACGAACACGGATTAAACGGATTAGTGACCCATACAAGATTGAGCTTTGCTCGAGACTGCTTTTGCTCGGCAGAATCTAAGCGAGCTTAGTTCTGCTCTCGCTTACCCGCAGCCTTGAACGGCGAGGGTGCCGAGGACAGAGGTGATGACTGTTGCGACGAGTTTAAGGACTTTCGCAACCTTGGTCCAGTTTACTTTAATCATAACGAACACGGATTTAACGGATTAAACGGATAGTTATTTTCGACCACGAATAGACACGGATTGACACGAATTTTTAAAGCGGTAGCTTCTTCCAGATGACAGTCACTATCATGACTGCTTTGTTCTAAAACAAAGGTTTATTTTTTCTCTAGAGCATCTTGAAAGCGAGCTCTCAGAGTGCCTCAGATAAAAATATAAACTTATCATCTGAAAAAATATCAATTCTTAAATTCTCTAATTCTAGATAAAGAAAAAAGAGATCCGTGTAGATTCGAGAGATCCGTGGTCAAGACGAAAGAGGGAGATGCAGATGCGCAGGCTGCGTACATTCCAATTGAAAATTGATAATTGAGAATTGAAAATTGGTTCAGTGTTCCCACAGGGTTTGGAATCGCTTTGCCCCGGACACATCTTACATCTTCCCTCAGACATCATACATCACTAGGCTATGCCTAGTTGACCTTCGGTCGACTAATGGGCGCGACTCGGTAGAATTGAAGCGAGCTTCATTCTACTCTCGCTGCTTCATCAGTTCTGATCCATGCCGCCGCCGGGGTTACCGCTGGACTTGGTGTAGGTGCGGCTGGTGACCTCAGAGCTTACACCGTCCTTGATGGCGATAGCCTTCAGGGTAGTGGTCTCAGAGAAGGTCAGAGGCTCAGCATACTGGGTGCTCTCAGCGCTAGGCGTGGTGCCGTCTACGGTGTAGTAGATGCTAGCTCCGTCGGGACCAGAGATGGTTACCTGAGTGCTCTCAGTGAACGGAGTCTCACCAGTGAACTGAGGAGCGGCTACCGTTGATGGTTCAGGGTTCGAGCTACCGGTATTTTCACCACCGGTATTCGTGTCATTCGTGGGATTCGTGTTCGAACCACCGGCGTTTGAACCATTCGAACCACTCTGCGAGCTGGAGGTCTTGGCCTTCGACTCCACGAGGTCCTTGACGTTCATGAACGAGGCCTTCTTCTTCAGCATCTTCGAAGAGAGGTTGTTGACGTCGGTGCGACTGGGAGCGAAGCAGAGGAACAGACCGTTGATGTTCACACCGAGGTTGAAGTCCTCTTCCTTGTTGGCACCGGTGCTCTTGACAGAGAGGTAGAACACGCCGAGTTCACCGAACTGGACCTTCTTACCCTCCAGAAGCTGTTCGAGCATACAGTTCTGCAGCTTGTTGGCAACACCGAGGCAGACGTCCTCACCATAGACGGAGTTGTGCTCCGACATGTGCTTACAGAGCTCAGCATAGCTCATGGTCTTCGTACTGACCACACGACCGTACCACTTGCCGAAGGCTGCGGTCTTGTCGTTCTTGTTTTGAGTAACTTTAATTAGTACAGGCATAAATTACATTGAACATTAAACATTGAACATTAAACTTTGTTTGAATCTGCTTTCGCTCAACAATCCGAATGCTAGCCTTCGACTGTATTCGCTTAATCGCAGATTTGAACATTAGCTGCGCGCTGGCTTATGTTATCAATGATTTTCATTGACACTGCAAAGATACAACATTTGGAAAGGCTCACTGACGGCAGATGACGGCAGAACACGGCGAATGACGGCAAGTGACGGCAAAAACACAAAATAATAAAAGGCTTGCGTGTTCAGTAATCATCGTATTCTCCGGGTTCACCGAATTTATCAATGAGAAGCAGGATTTGCTCTTTGCTGTAGTCATTATCATCTTTGCTGTTGGCGAGACGTAAGAGGCGCTTATGGAAGCGAGGGTCTTTCTTGATCCAACGAAGGAGCTTGTCCTGAGCTGCGCTGGGATCCTTCATCTTGGGGAACATCAGCCAGGCGAAATCTGATTTGCCGTAGGATTTAATTTTAAACGTACTCATAATGATCTTGTATTAGGATGGTTTGCACGCAGAATTGCAGCTGTGCTGCGATCCTGCTTGCGCTCGACAATGTTCATGCGAGCATGACTTTGTTCTCGCTTGCACGCAGAATTCGAGGGGAATTTACGCAGAATTCGAGGGGTTTGCACGCAGAATTTAAAAAGAACACGAATTGCTGTTTTCTTTTTGAACACGAATTGCACGAATTGTTCGAATCGTTTTCTTTTCATCTGGAAGGTATTTCTATTTATTCGTTAGATTAGTGAGATTCGTGTTGACCTTCGGTCGAGTCTGCTTGCGCTCGACAATGTTCATGCGAGCATGATACTGTTCTCGCTGAATCGCAGGCTTCGTATAAATAATCGACGAGGTCGATTTTTCGCTGTTTCTGGTCGGAGGTGGCGTGGGACTCGAGGAGGGGAGAGACGCGGAGAGGATAGCGGAACTTATAGAGGCGCTGAGCCTCGGTGGCTACTTGGCTCCACTGACGGAAGGCATCGCCGGTGGGGTCGGTATCGGGGAAAACGATAACTTTGTAGTTGACCAAGGGAGCTAGGAGCTGGGGCTTGAAGGACTGGAGACCACCGCAAGAGAGCCAGATGAAATCGGGGAACATCTCGGAGAGGATGACCGCGGATTTCTCGGACTCAACAATACAGACTCCTTCTTTATCGAACACGGATTTAACGGATGAAACGGATGTTTTTCCTGAACACGAATTGGACGAATCTGACGAATTATTTATTTCTGAGTCAAGAATTGGAGAAGGTTCAGCTCGGCGGCCCGAAGGGGAAAGCCAATTAGAGAATTTCTTATTCGTGGGATTAGTGAGATTCTCTCCTTGAGAGTGTGGCGTTGCAATCGTGTTCGTTAATAAATGGAGGCCGAAGAGGCAGGGCTGGAATTCGAAGTTCGGAGGGAGTTGGTCTTTCATCAGGCAATGGACCCAAGTGGGGTGGTGCTCTTTGGAACGGTGACAGTCGGGCTGGTAGTACATGATCTTGCCGGTATGGACCTGCTGATGGTCGTCAATCTGCCAGAAGATGACACCACCGTCCTTGGTACAGCCGAGACGGTAGCGGGAGGCTGCGTGGCGCAGCTGGGATTCACTTAGATAGCCAGCGGAGACAACAGAGCGACAAAAATCTGAGTTAAGACTGAGACATTTTGTCACGATGTCTGATGGAAGAGGGCAGAAGGCAGATGTGATTTTGGGAACCACGGATTGAACGGATATATTTTCTGAACACGAATTGTAGTTTTCTTTTTGAACACGAATTGCACTAATTTCACTAATCTTTTTATTCGTTGGATTTGTGAGATTTGTGTTCGGTATTACTGTGACATGGAATTCATTGACCAGCCAGTCGCAGGCTTCGGGGAAAGTGCAGTTGCGGTCATCCATGACGAGCTTGAAGAGGTCGCCTTTGGCGCCGCAGACGAAGCACTTGAAGATGCCCTTCTTTTTGCTGAAATGCAATGAAGGGTGTTTGTCGTCATGATAGGGGCAGAGGGCTCTGTGGCCTTCATCGCCAAGGCCTTTTAACTTGAAGCCGAGTTTCTCGGCTACTTCGAGAATCGAAAGCTCTCTGAGCTTCTGGATAGTTAAATTGTCGTACTTCATAAACGAACACGGATTATACGGATTAAACGGATAATTGAGTGAACACGAATCGCTCGAATCTAACGAATTTTTGCCTGCGGTGAAGGCTCTGGGGGCCCCCACATACTACATTCTCTCTCGTAGAGAGAATTACGTATGGGGTCAGACGCTTCACCTTCGGCAGAGAACGAAGGATGATGGAAGAGGGAAGATGTATGATGGATGATGTCTGATGTAAGAGTCATACGTTAGAAGGGGAGGTTTTGTTCGACGGGGTCTTGAGGTTCGGGCATGGGAAGCACATACTCTTTCTTGTTGAAGGGATTGGTGGTGCAGAGGATGACCTTTTCGTTGACAGCCTTCTGGAGGATCTCTTCGTGCAGCTTGGGCTTGATGGCATTGGTGCTGTCGTAGATCTTGGTTTTCAGGACCTTTTCGGTATAGGTCACGCCGGGTTCCATGATGTCGGAGAACAGCAACTTGACGTCGAAGACGTGCTTACGCCCCTCCTTATGGGCATACTTCGGATTCATGTCAGGCAACTTGCTGGTGCGACCCTCCTGCTGCAGCTTCGCCGCCATCTTCTGCTGAGAGCGGAAGGCTGCTTCCACGAGTTCGTCGTGGGTACAGAGATAGGGCAGGCCCTGTTCGTTGACAGCAAAGGAGAGACCCTCAGGGATGTCGTACTTACGGGTGTCGGTCTGCGCCCATGTGAAGATACGCTCACTGGACTTGCCACACTCATACATCTCAAATGCCTTATGTTTCAGCTCCGTGCCTATCCATCCACGAGGGTTGTGGTCCTCGATGGACTTGTTCTGGTGCAGCACGCACACGATGCAACAGTGATGCTCGGAGGCGAGACGCATGAGGCGCTCCATGACATTCTGGGCAACGACACCATCGTTGATGTCGTTGATTAGGTCGCGGATACCATCAAGAATCACCAGGTCGGGACGGCGATAGCGTACCGCCACTTCGAGGGCGGGCAGACGCTCATTCACCGGTTTCTGGCGGACATTGAAGACATCGAACTGGTCGCTGGGAAACTGATCCTGCTGGATGCCTGTCATCTGACAGATACGCTGGCAGAGGATGTCCTTGGTGGACTCGTCGCTCTGCTCGGTATCATACCAGAGAACGTGCAACTTACGGGGCTCGATCCTTTGTACGGAGAGCACTTCGTTGCGAAAGCACAGCGCCATCAGTATGCTACAGACAAATGTCTTGCCGCTCTTGGCCTTACCTGAGAGTCCTGTCAGCTCGCCACGGGCAAAGCAGGGCTTGCCGTGGAGCCGGAAGAGGAACTCCACGGGTGGGAGTTCCTTGAGTGGCGTGATGCGACACGCTTCCAACTCGTGAAGCCGCTGCTCGTCATCAGCAGAAAAGCCTGCAAGAGACAGTTCGTGCTGAAGGAGCGAAAATGCGGAGGGATTAACCATATTTTTTTCGAACACGGATTGCTCGGATTAACCGGATAATAGTCCCACAGAAGGTTTCGAGCAGCGAGGGCCATCAAACACGTTTGTTTGGCCGAGTCGCGAGGAACCTCGCTGAAGGCAAATAAAGGAAATAACAGAAATTTTCGAACACGGATGACACGGATTGCACGAAAGTCTTATCCGTCAGATCCGTTAGATCCGTGGTTCCGTAAATCCTTTATTCCTCATCGTCATAGGGATCTTCTTTCTGTTTGGCTTCTATTGCATGCTGACAGTCTAAATCCTCATCCTGATAGATGAAGTCGGAATAGAAGAACCAGTTGTTGTTGAAATCGTCGACACCCATGTGGGATGTCAGGCGGATCATCAGACTGCAGAAGTCGGCAGCGTAACGCTCGGCCAGTTGGCTATTGAACTCGTTGCTGACTTGTGAGGGATAGTAATCTTTCTGGGCATCATCAAGCGTTAATGCACGCTGAAACTGTGCCTTAAAACGATTGTAGAGCTGGATACAGCGTTGTTCGCGATTGTTGTTTGTAGTCATTTTGATTAAAATTTAATAAATATTCAATGATATGTCGTCCGGACAGCACAAAATTAAGAAATATTCCGTACCTTTGCAGACAAAATGTGACCGACATGTCGGGAACAAAATAAACGTTATTTAACAATAAAATGAAACAATTCAAGTTTACTCCGTCGTTTATGGCCATGCTCAAAGATGGCATTGACGGCATCGCACAGGCCACTGTGCGTGAACTCTGCGTAGCCCATGTCGGCAAACATACGCAGAGCCGTATTAGAAAAGCGACGTCATAGCCTTGTATCAGGCTTACGTCGTAGTACGTTACCTCATCGGTCAGCAGAAGCGCCCGCTGACGCGCCGACAAAAATGGTTGCTGATAGCGCGCCTGCTGGATGCACTGGAAGACGACTTCCATGCGATTTATCCCGACGAGGCGCCACCGATAGAAGAGGGGTACGAAGAGTCGATACGTAAGCTGATTGGCAAAATGGGTTAAAAGATTGTAAAATGTAAGAAAAAATCATATATGATAAAGAGATTAGTTATTTGTGTTATAGCAATCGTTTTAGCTGTAGGGGGAAATCGTGTATTTGCACAGCAGGAGGAGGTGCCTGTGGATTCGGATGCCGTTGTGACGAATTCGTTTTGGGACAACTGGTATGGACAGGTGGGTGTGGATATGTGGCTGCAGAACCCTTATGGCACGAATTTCAAAAACGTGTTCCCCAACGGTAAGACGTTTGGCGTGGATGTAGCTGTCGGTAAGTGGTTTACGCCGGAATTCGGTATCCGCGGTGTGTTCAACTGGGAGAATGGTATCATCAAGAACGATTATGCCAGCTGGGTGCATGAGGGTAGTAGGGGCTATCTGGTGTTTGCAGGGGACATCATGGTCAACCTGACGAATCTGTTTGGTGACTATAGGCCCGACAAGAAATGGAATGTTTCTGTGTTTCCAAGGGCTGGTGCACTGCTTGATATGCTGGAAGCTGGCCCCTGTGGCTCGCCCATGTTGGGATTGGGCGTTGACTGTACGTATAGGCTGAACGACAAGTGGAGCCTGTTTGGGGATGCCTCTTATCAGATGTGTTCCAGTGCACTGGGTTTTATGTCAGGAGAAGGCTCCGGCAGTAATGGCTATTTTGACTTTGTTTTGGGTGTGCAGTTGGATTTGGGTAACAACAAGTTCCATAAGGCAACGGAACAGACTCAGCATTACAAAAATGCCGTTGTGACGAATGATTTCTGGGACAACTGGTTCGTGCAGGCTGGCCTTGGCATGTCGTTGATCAATACGTATGGATGTAATTTCAGCCATGTGTTTCCGAACGGAAAAACGTTTGGCATCAATGCGGCCTTGGGTAAGTGGATCACGCCTGAGTTCGGTTTCCGTGCTGGTGTGAACTGGCAGAACGGCATCATCGGTAACGACCATCTGGCATGGTTGGACAAGGTCGACAAGCCCGGCAGCAACCATGATGCAGGCGGTTTTGTGGCAGCCTATATGGATGTATTCTTCAATCTGCAAAATATAATTGGGGGATATGATGCTGACAGGCGGTGGAATGCCATCGTTTTCCCAAGGATGGGTTTAGGACATAATTTCGATGCTTCAGATTCGTCGCCCAATGTGGGATTAGGTACTGAACAGACCTATCGTCTGAGTGATCGCTGGTCGCTGTTTGCCGATGTCGCCTATCAGTTTACGTCGGGTGGTTTTATGGGTGAAGACCACTCGTCGAGCCACATCAATGGTGCCAGCAATGGTTGGTTTGATATTAATATCGGTGTGCAGTATGACCTTGGGCTTAATACGTGGTATAAGCCTGGATCTAAGGAACCACGGACTTACGAATATACGGGAAGTCATAACTGGCCTCGCTTCATCGTGAATACCATCGGGTCGGTAGGTGTGGCGTATATTGGTAAGACGGCCCTGAAGGCAATGATAAAAGAGGAACGGCCCGACCATTCGGATAATAAGTCGTTCCCGTCAGGACATGCTTCTATGGCGTTTGCTGCAGCAAGGTCGATAGACAAGGAGTTCCGCAAGGATTGTATATGGATTCCGATTGCAGGCTATGCGGCTGCTACGGCTGTGGGTATAGAGCGCATAGCCAATAAACACCATCACTGGTATGACGTCGTGGCTGGTGCGGCAGTAGGCTATGGTGCCGCAGAACTAACTTGGTGGCTGAGTGACAAGATGTTTGGCAAGGGCAGGAATGTAGCTGTTGGCTCATCAGGGAACACGTTGGATGTGACGTATAACTTCTAAATACGAACACGGATCGAACGGATATAACGGATGTTTTTTTGAACACGAATTGCACTAATAACACGAATAAAATTAGCGAACTCGGATTGGATGGATAAAGACAAAGGGCAGGTGTGAAAGCATCTGTCTTTTTGTGTTTTTTGTTAAAAATTGTGTTTAAATGTGTGAGTATGAAGATTTTTCACTATATTTGTCGATTATTATAGTCTTTGTGTAATACAGAGGCTGAGTTTGAAATCATAAAGCGGCTGAAAATCAGAGTGATATGATGGAGACGGATGATGGAAGATGTCTGAGGTCGGAAGTCGGAATGATGAGGACTGAGGGCGGAGAAGGACGCGACACGGAGAGGTGTGGTGACCCTAAGATTTGGTTTCCGATAGAACATTAGAGTTAAAAGATAATAGATGAGATGAAAGAGTATCAGTATCATATTTTTAGCCCGTATAGGGTGTGCCCATTGGGGGCGCATGTGGACCATCAGCATGGACTGGTGACGGGATTTGCGATAGACAAGGGAGTGGACCTTTACTTCGATGTAAGAAGTAAGATGGCTGATGGCAGATGTGATCCTCATGTGCATTTGGAGTCGAGGACATTTGAGGGGGTGGTGGATTTTGACATTGATGCGCCCTCGCAGGTTCGGGAGCGTCATTGGGGTGACTATGCACGTGGCGCCAAGTTCGCACTGAGAAAGCGCTTTGCTTTGAAACGTGGTATTACGGGTGTGATTCAGGGTTCACTGCCGGTGGGTGGATTGAGCTCTTCGGCGGCAGTGCTGATAGCCTACGTGATGGCGTTTGCCAAGGCTAATGATATTGAACTGCAGCCTTTTGAGGTTGTGAAGATTGCATCCGAAGCTGAGCGCGAATACATTGGATTGAATAACGGTATGTTGGATCAGGCCTGTATCGCACTGTCGAAGAAGAACCAGCTGATGTTCTTGGATTGTGACTCGAATGAGTATAGGCTGATTCCCTTCGGGAAGGAGACGAACACGAATAGCACGAATAACACGAATAATAAAGTGAACACGGATGGTAGGATAAACGAACACGAATCTCACAAATCTAACGAATATTCGTACAATTCGAGTAATTCGTGTTCAGAACTCCCCTTTGAGATTGGTATCTTCTTCTCTGGTTTGACGCGTTCGCTGGTGAATAGCGATTATAACCTTAGGGTGTACGAGTGCAAGACGGCTGCTTGGAATATGCTGGCTTATACGGACCAGCCACTGAAGACGTTTGATAAGACATTCCTTCGCGATATTCCCAAGGCTACGTTTGATAAGACTCGCATTGCAATGCCTGCGAGATTTGCCAGAAGAGCTGAGCATTTTTATAGTGAGTATCGACGAGTAAGACAGGGCGTTACGGCTTGGGAAACGGGTAACATGAAGTTGTTTGGAAAACTGTCGTTTGATAGTTGCGAGAGCTCGATTCATAATTATGAGTGCGGCAGCCCGGAGTTGATTGCCATCTATGAGATTATGCGTCAGCTGCCAGGAGTATATGGCGGAAGATTCTCTGGCGCAGGTTTCAAGGGCGCGTGTATCGCTCTGGTTGATCCTGCTCATAAAGAAGAGATACAGAAGGTGCTGACAGAGAAATATCTGGATCAGTTCCCCGAGTATGAAAAGACGTTCCAAGTGTTCTGGGTTCGCCCCGACGACGGGGCAAGATTTGTTTAACGAACACGAATAGCACGAATCAAACGAATAAAATAGGTACTTTTATGTAGATGATGAGTTGAAATTGATTGGAAGCATCTTGAAAACCAGTTTTCAGAAGTGCTTCAAAACAATATCAACCTTTGTTTACTAACAAAGCAATCTTGGTCAAGATTGTCATCTACAAAAAAGATTCGTCAGATTAGAAAGATTCGTGGTCAAATATAGAAGATATGATTGTACATAAGGAAGAAAGCTATAAGATAGTTGGGGCAGCATTTAAGGTTTATAACAACCTTGGTCATGGCTTCCTTGAAGCAGTCTATCAAGAAGCTCTTGAAATTGAGTTTCAACGTCAGGGAATACCATATGAGCGTGAAAAGGAACTTAAGATTAACTATGATGGTGTGGAGCTGAAGCAAACCTATAAAGCAGACTTTGTATGCTTTGACAAGATAATCGTAGAACTGAAGGCTGTAAGCGCATTAGATGATGCTCACAGGTCTCAGGTCTATAATTATCTTCATGCCACTGGGCATAAGTTAGGGTTGCTTCTGAACTTCGGTTGTCCTGATGAATTGGAGTACGAGCGAAAAGTATTATAAACGAACACGAATCTCACAAATCTAACGAATATTCGTGCAATTCGAGTAATTCGTGTTCAAAAAGAGAATAAGCGTATGAAAAATATTGTAATTGCAGCAGGATATGCGACGAGGCTGGGGGAGTTGACAAAGAATTTCCCGAAGCCATTGTTGAAGATAGGGGAGAATACCATCTTGGGTAGGATGCTGGATGATATCGATGGGATTCCGGAGATTGATGAGCATATTATTATAACCAACCACAGATTTTCAGGTATCTTTGAGGAGTGGGCAAAAAAGAACACTAATCCCACGGATGGTAAGTTATACGAACACGAATCTCACAAATCTAACGAATATTCGTGCAATTCGAGTCATTCGTGTTCAAAATATAAAAAGCCAATAACCATTGTGGATGATGGGACGGAGACGAATGAGACGAGATTAGGGGCAGTGTGCGATCTGCTGTTCGCTATGGATAAGTTGAGCATCGATGATGACTTACTCGTGGTTGCAGCGGATAATTTGCTGTTCTTTAGCTTCCAAGAGTTTGTGGACTTCGCCAAGGGGAAACAGACGAGTTGCATCATGTGTCATGAGCAGCCTTCGATTGAGAAACTGCAGAGAACTGGTGTCGTGGAATTGGATGAGAACCATCGGGTGCTGGGCATGGAGGAGAAGCCTCAGGTGCCAAAGAGCCATTGGGCTGTGCCACCATTCTATATCTATCTAAAGAAAGACCTCGATTTGATACGTCACTCTGTAGAGAATGGTTGTGGCAAGGATGCACCTGGTAATCTGGCGCACTATATGGTGGAACATACCACTATGCACGCTTGGCCCATGAGTGCTGGGAGGTTTGATATAGGTAGCCTCGATACTTACCACGAAGCGGTTAGGCTTTATGGAAACGAACACGAATCGCACGAATAACACGAATTATATTATTGAACACAGATATAACGGATTAAACGGATATGGAGAAAATTGAGATGAATGGAAAGAGGATACTGGTAACGGGTAGTGCTGGGTTTATTGGATCGAATCTGGTGCTAAGGTTATTTAAAGAAATGAGTGAGGGTACTATTGTGGGACTGGATAATCTGAATGATTATTATGATCCTTCACTAAAAGATTACCGTCTCAGTGAGATTGAGAAGGCTAAGCCTGCGGGAATTGAATATGAGTTCGTCAAGGGTGATTTGGCTGACAAAGCACTGATTGATGGCCTGTTCGAGAAGTACCATTTTGACGTGGTAGTAAATCTAGCTGCACAGGCTGGGGTAAGGTATTCGATTACGAATCCGGATGCGTATATCATGAGTAACATGATTGGCTTCTATAACATCTTAGAGGCTTGTCGCCATTCAGTCGAAGGTCAAAAGTCAAAGGACAAAGTTGAAGAGCCTCAGACCTCAGACCTCAGACCTCAGACCTATGCTGGGGTACAACACCTCGTTTACGCCAGCAGTAGTTCAGTGTATGGCGGCAATAAGAAGGTGCCGTTCAGCACGGATGACAGGGTGGACAATCCTGTAAGCTTGTATGCGGCAACGAAGAAGAGCAACGAGCTGTTTGCTCACTGCTATTCAAAATTGTATGACATTCCAACTACAGGTCTGCGCTTCTTCACGGTATATGGTCCTGCAGGCCGTCCTGATATGGCATACTTCGGCTTCACTAATAAACTGTTGAAGGGTGAGACCATCCAGATATTTAACTACGGTAATTGTCGTCGTGACTTTACGTATGTGGATGATATCGTAGAAGGTGTGTATCGCGTGATGCAGAAGGCACCTGAGCGAAAGAAGGGTGAGGACGGCCTGCCCATTCCTCCATACGCAGTATATAATATAGGTGGTGGTCAGCCGGAGAATCTGCTGGACTTCGTACAGATTCTGCAAGAGGAGTTGCTTCGTGCAGGAGTCCTGCCCGCAGATTATGACTTTGAGGCGCACAAGAAACTGGTTCCGATGCAGCCCGGTGATGTACCTACAACGTATGCGGATTCCGAGGCGTTACAGCGTGACTTCGGGTTTACACCAAAGATAACGTTGAGAGAGGGACTGAGAAAGTTTGCTGAGTGGTACGCTTCGTACTATATGTCGAAGGACTAAGATCAAAAGTCGAACACTGTTGATGTTGACAAAATGAATACTTCACAAAGAACGGGGGGACGGGTTCTCTGACCTAAAGGTGCAGAGTGTGGCGGCGCAATCCTGTTTCACGAATAATAGGAGTCAGCAATAATCAATAGTTGAGAATGCCAAGGCAGGCGAGACAAGCATCAGGAACTGGTATATATCATGTGATGATGCGTGGTATAAATCAATATGAAGATTGGCCGTTTTTTTGAAAAAACGAAGTTGGAATTAACTGCGTTGACTTTTGTCACGACTCGGCCATTACCAAGCAAGCTCAGATGGCACTCACTGCTCCAAAAGTTGAAAAATCTTGGGAATTTTGAGGAGGGAAGAGTTGAAGTTGTTATGTTTTTTGCGTAGAAAACAAAACATTTTGCATTCTTAGGGCTGGTGCTTAGCATCGGCCTTTTTTTACTTGACCCCTTTTGAGAAAAAGGGTCAGGAGGGCAATAAAAACGGCGGAATTGCGTTATATTTGCATAGAGATGCGAAGTCAGGCGGCACCTCGGCAATTGAAGCGAGCTTCATTGCACTCGGTTTGCACTGACTTTGTAAAAAGGAATTTGAAGTATGACGTTTGAAGAGATACAAGGGCTTATAGAGAAGGATGAGCATCGCTGTCTGGAGTTGAAGAAAACGACAGGGGAGTTGCAGGATGGT